>Ga0308157_10000701_pt1 | contig 94247 bp, 144 predicted proteins | sample PhyBR1_FD_201035 | JGI IMG/M metagenome (GOLD analysis project Ga0308157, IMG submission 201035) | Phyllosphere microbial communities from UC Gill Tract Community Farm, Albany, California, United States - DLSLB.R1 | ecosystem: Host-associated > Plants > Phyllosphere > Unclassified | place...
AGTTGAAAAAGGACATGAACACACTGTTCGCAAAATATGATGCAGTGGAAACTTTTGAGATGCTAAAAGGTTTGGAACTGAGTTCAGGACTGGTACTTCTTCCTACCCGAACCCAATTCCCTCAGGTCAATAACAAACTGGAAGAGCTGAACCAGTTAGCCCTGCAGGTAGGTAAAACACCCCTGACTGTAGAAGAACAGTATTACGTTGATGAAGCCATCAAAAACTACATCCCAGGAATTCTGAAAGCCTCCGATGCTGTCCAACAGCTTCCAACAGCTGAGCTGAATGAGTTAGAGAAGAATTTCATGTCTCAGATCAACTCAGTAAAAGAGCAACTGCAGCAAATTCTTGCAACAGCTAACGCCCGCACCATGCAGGAAGTGCGTTCCCAAACAGCTTTCTTGGAAGCCAAAAACGCTCAAAGCCAGCTTGCTCTACCAGCGGCGGATGGCACCACTCTACTGAAGAAAGAGAATAGCCATGTCTGAAAAAAGTGCAATCATGGCTGAACTTGCCGCATTGGATACTCCTTGGAGCCGGCGTCTGACAGATTTGAAAGCTTCAGAAAGAGTGTCTTTAGCTGGTCTTGAAACGCTTGTCAAAATTTTGAGAACCCCAGAATTAGACAGCTGGGATACTCTCGGAATTTTCCCTGGAGAATACAGTGGTCTTCGAATTGAATTCCACGACAACAGGAAGCATCTGACTATCGAAATTGATAAGCAGGACGAAATCTATATTGTCTACTTCGACTTTGAAAACAATGTTGAATTCCACGAAGAAACTAAGTCTCATGAGAAAGCAATCAAGCTGGTCATTTCTCACCTGAAACGAAAACAGTAAAGATATTAGGCTCCTTGTAACAACCAGCTATTTATGATAGTATCAAGGTGGTTATATAAGGTGAAAGCCTTATAAAGAAAGCAGGAGAGAAAGAGATGCCGTCTAAAAGGGATTATGAAGAGGCAGCGAGAAAGTCCAACAGGGACACTCTCAACGAGATTAGAAGAACTATCGAGATACGAACTGTAGCTAAGAACTACAAAGAAGCTCTCAACGCAGCTCAGATGGCTAACTATAAGAACCTCACAAACAAACAGCTGTACACGATTTTTGACGGCTACACTGGTAAGATCGAACTGACTCTCAAGAAGCCTGGTTTAGAGCGAATCTATGCGGCTCATAACACACACAGCTCTTACCTGAACACTATTTCTTACTTGCGGAACGTTGACCGTTCAGTTTGGGCCGCCCGTCTGAAGCTGCGAAAAATTCTGGGCACCTCTTTACCCAAGCTTTTTGCTCTGTTTGATAAAGCCTCAGAGACCTCTGACGATTTTGAAAACCTGCCTGATGTGGAAGCATTTGCTGTCAAAGTTGAAGTCATCTCCAAAGCCCTGTCGGAGCAGTACCCTAAACCAGTCAAAGCCCAGCCTCAGATGTCTGCCACGCCATTGAGAGGCGCAGGACAGAAAGCTCTACCTGCTGTTGAAGCTAACGTTGCCCCTGAAGTCACTGCTGTGTTCAGAAAAATTGCAGCCCTCGTGGCTGAACTGCAGAAGATGAAACTCAGCCCTGAAGATGAGTACTTCATGGAAAGCATCACCAATGAGTATCTTCCGTCTATTAGCAATGCAGCTAAATCTTTGACAGTTGCAGATGAATGGACTCGGGTCGAAGCTAACCGAAACTTTGTTACTCAGCTGTCTTTGATTGAAAAAAGACTGACGGAGCTGCTTGACGGAGCTCATGAAGGAACTCTTCGTGAGGTGAAAGTCCAGACAAGCTTTCTGAGACAAAAATTTGGAGACAAAGACAAAGGACTACAGCTATGAGTGAACTTGGCACATTAGAATGGGTGAAGAACTCTTTCCAATCTGAATTCGACGCTTTCATCAAGACCTTAAAAGCAGATGTCCACAAGTCTTTCAAGCAAAAAGAGGTGCTGTACTGGAATTTTCAGAACTACTCCGCTGCTGATGAACTTAAAGATGCTTTGGATAGGACCTGCACAGTGGACCGAACCAATGACACCGTAGCTCACAAAGTTTACAAGCTTCTTTTCAAGAAAATTGTCCCGTTGCTGGATTTTGTTCGAGACTACAGAGAAACCAGTCTCAAAGATTTAAGAAGCGGCTACCATCGTAAACGAATCAGTGGCATGTATCGTTATGCTAAAACTATAACCAGATACAATAATGCTCTGCATGGCATAGAGCCTGGAATTCTGACCACATATGCAGCTTCTCTTTCCGGAACAGCTGTCGCCACTCTGAACGATGACACCGTGTATGAGCAAACACAGTACACCTTAGTCAACTCGCTCATTTACGATATTAGAACCCTGAGAACTGTATGTCTTGAATCAAGAAGCACTCCTGAGGAGGAGTACTTCTTGGAGCAAATTGTCACGTCTTACATCCCAGCTGTGGTCAAAGGTGGTGCTGCGGTTGCTAACGCTTCACCTGAAGTGAACCAGCAGGCAGAGAAGAACTTCATTCGCCAGTTGAAATTAGTTCGCACGAAGTTGCAGGAGCTGGTTGAGAAAAACAGTCTTGCTGCTTTGAAGGAAGTGGAAGCTCAAACAGAGTTTTTGGCGACCAAGTTTGAAGAGAAACCAGTCAACCAAGCTTTGACTTTGGGAAAGGGTGCATCTGCTCCGAAGCCGCTTCCTCAGAGGTCAACTAAAGTGGTTGACTCGCTGGGTTTTGACGGTCGCCCTATTCGGTCTGCCAAAAAGTACCCTGCAGGAGTTACATCTAAAAGTACAGTCCTTTTAGGACATCAGAACTCGCATTATTTTCATGAGAAAAGTTGGTCCGATTGAACTACGAGAATAAGCGACTGACCGTACTGTTCTGTTAGTATATTGAAGAAGCAAATGCTTCATGTTCAAGGAGGAATTATGTCTCACACGCTCAACCCTGTGGATGTTCGAGAAATAGCAACTAATGCTGTTCGGTTGATCCAGTTTAATGATGACAACTGGGAACAGGTTTATGAATTCGTGGACTTCGAATGGGATGAAGACGACAAGAATGTGGGAGTTCCTGACCGTTTAGTGTTGGATGCTGCTGGCCATGAAGAGCCTCTTGTTGTCGAAAAAGGTCAGTGGATCGTGAAGTACAGCGACTTGATTGTGGATGTCATCTAAAACCATGGCTGTTTACGTAGATGACATGCTCATGGAAGCAACTGTAAACGGTGTCACATCCAGATGGTCTCATCTGTTTGCCGACAATACTGAAGAACTCATGGTCTTCGCTGGAAAGCTTAGGCTTTCACGTGCCTGGGTTCAATACCCTGGAACATGGAAAGAACATTTTGACCTTACCAAAATGGTTAGACTAAAAGCATTAGGTCTTGGCGCCATCAGTGTTCCCATCATGTCCCAAGAGTGGGTTGATTTGCAGAACAAGAAAAGAGAACAAGCAGGTCTGCCTCTATTAGTGAAGCGGGTTGACCCTGCAGACTCTAAGCCAACTCCTGAGTTCACTTTGTTCTAACTCTGATGTAACTAAGTAGGGCCCGACAAAATCTGTCGGGCCCTACTTTTGTTCTCAGCGGTCGCTGCGATGAATCTCGGTAATCTTCGTGCCATCAGGAACAGTGATGGTGGTGAATGTCGAGTAGGTGTTCATTTCACCTGCTGTTACCGTTACGGGCCAATCGGGAAGAAGATAATCCTCTTCGTAGAGACCAAGAGCGGCTGTCCAGCAACCGTTAGAGCGGCAGTCCACGTATAGAATGGCAGTATCTCCGTTAGGGGCTTCAATCACCCCAGACCAATGGCCGTTGACTTCGTTGAATTCGTCAGCACCTTCCACCCCACCGATTTCGATGAGGTCGTCACTTGAACCATAAACTGTAAGCTCAGCCATTTTGCGTCCTTTCACAAACGTTGTTATGGTTCTATTTTACCATCATTTGCTATAGATGAGAAGACTCACGAGCAGGAACAAACTCCCACTGACCTACATAGCTCAAACGCACAAGTGTCTGCCTCTGGTCCTCAGGAAGAGTGTAGTCCAAAGTGGTGTTCGCCAGAAGCTCCATCTTACCTGAACGCTTGTCTCGGATTGCATACTCTTTTCGAGCTGGCACCAGGTCGAAAGTATCCAGCGAATCGATGACAGCATTCACCTGCTCATCGGTGAAACCCTTGCTGGCGAGCGAGTTTTTCAGAGCTTCAAGCTGGTCTGTCATTTTCTATGTCCCTTAGCTGATTTTGTATTGAATGGCGAAGCCGAAATGTATGGAAAACGTACCAGCAACTCCTCTTGGAGTCAAAATATCGCCGTGAAACTTTTTTCGTGCCACCTTGGTCACTTTTCCTACTGTACCGTCAGGAAACTTCAACCTGTCACCAATTCTTACTCCAGATTCTGCCGCACTGATAGAAAGAAGGTGCTTAGCTCGTTTGTTTCGTTCAGTAATGTCTGGCCGTGCAGGATTATCTGCTGTTCGTTGCCCTGTGTAACCCAAACTGGCTGCTTTCTTCTTCCATTCCGGTCCGTGCCCTGCTGAAGGCGGTAGAAGAGCATGAGCTATCTCATGAAGCATTGTCTGATGCACATGCTCCCGAGTTCCAGCTGCGACCATATGCCGGCTGATGCTAATTGTCCGAGTGTGGAAGGTAGTCAGACCTAAACGATTTTTCGCTCTATCGAACTTGAATGACCAGTTCTTCAACCCGTGACGCACCATGAGGTGTCGAGCAAGCCTTTCCGCTTTTTCTAATTCCATTTTTCCTTCTAAGATCAGTCTACATCGTACCATGAACCTCTAATTTAGAAGGTTACAGGCAGGTGTTATTCGTACATCGTTCGAACATAAAGTAACAGTCGAAAAAAGTTCAGAAAAAGGCTTGCACCCTCATGCCAACTAGGATAGTGTCAGTTTTGTCAGAGAGAAACGGGTCCTGAGAAGCCCACAAACAAAGGAGAGTTCAATGCGAGCGTTCATCACGGGTGTTCTTGCCCTCACGGTCCTTGTGACCTGCACCACGGGTGCAGCCATCGAGGCTGAGGCTGCGAACGCGGTCCCGACCACCGTCGCTGCAGGTACCGCTGCAGTGGGTGTTTTCGCCTAATCAAAGCTGTTAGGAAGAGGGGAGCAGGAATTCCTGCTCCCCTCTTCCTGTTAAACCAACTGGACAAGCGACCACGCTTGCCTCTGCCTCAAAACTTCTGATCGGAGATGACCATGACTGTACTCATTTTAGCAACCGCTTGTGCTGTAACCAGTACCTCCACTGCTTTCTTGTGGGTTAAGTTACGTCACGCCAGAGCGGAAAACACCCGCACAGAAGTGCAGTTGATGTATCGAAACAAAAAAGATGCCCGCTTGGCGTACCAAAATGGAAAACGAGATGGACGAAAAGAAGCTCACGTGTTGAAAGCTGAAACCGCTCAGGTGCCTCTGTGAGGCTTTAGGTCTCAACCACCACCAACGCCTCATAGATGGCTGTAAAGTGCCTCAGAGCCAGTCCAGAGGCTTCTCCTGGTAGATTCTGACCTAATCAGTGAGTTTCATTCCATGTTCTTGTCTCTGGCTGATGTAATCAAGATGAGCTCGCATGTTTTTGGTGTTGCCTGCAGAGAATTGGTCTTGCAAAATTTCTGCTTCTACTTTAAGCGAGTTCAAACCCTTCATCAGTAAACTTGAGCTGTGCTCTTTTACCGACTCAGCATAGAGCTGTAACAGCTGATCCAAGTCTCCCAGCACTCTTTCCACAGCATGTCTTTCTTCTACGGAAAGGTTCTGGTTTTTGAGTTTGTACATTGAGTAACGAATTGCAATGCATGCTTCGTTAGCAGCTTTGTCCATCTCAGGGTCTGAGGGAACTATCAGCTTGTCTTCCTGAAACACTTGTTCATGCTTTTCTTCAAACTGCACAGACAAAAGGGTTCCTTCTTGTGAGTTGACAGTAAGGAAGCACAAATCTCCTGTAATTGATTTGACTTCCAAAGTGAATTTGTCATCATCTCGATACAGATGGGTAAAGCCTTCCCACAACCGGTCAGATGTCACAGTAGGCAGCAAGAAGTGTTTCAGCTCAGGTTGAGCGTTCCACCATTTTCTGAACCTGTTACGAAACAACTGCTTGCGAGAGGGTCCCATAAAAGCGGACCATGCCCCTACTGACATGGCAGCTGTACTTGCTAAAGTTGCAATAGCTCCGACAACTATGAGTTGAGGAACTGCAGCCATCAAACCAGCTCCTGATGACATGAAAATAGTGCCACCTAAAGTCAACGCCATTGCATTGTCGCTACTGAATCCAGAAGAGAAACGGTAAGGCTTTTTCAGATCGACAGTACGGGTTATTGTTTCAATCACCACACCAGGAGCTGGCTCCGATTGTTTATCTGAAGGAACAGAGTTCAAGTACAGCGCTGTTGCATTTTCATAAGCATTATTTTTCGCGGTCATCAGCTCACTTCAGTGTCTTTCCTAAAGCACTCAACTACATGCTCAGTTTGGTCAACATAATCTGCAGGCTTGCGTTTGAAAGAGTCATGAGGTGAAGGCGTGTCAAACCACAAAGCAACTGACCAATCTTCAACACCACGGTCAGATGCAATTTTTAGAATCTGCTTCAGTGCAGGGTAAGGTTTCCTATTCTCATCCAGCTGGAAAGCTGGGTACAGCATAATTCCTGAAGCTTCGACACCTAAACCGACACGGTTAGTTTCTGCGATTTCCATTTCATCGGAATCGAATACCATAGGCCAGGTTTTTAGGAACGCTGATTTCAGTTCAACAAGTCTGCGGGCAGGATCGTAAGTCATGGTTGAATTGTATCTCATTTCAGGCAAACCCGCAGGTAAAAAGCACTTTGAGCTGTTGCGGGAACGTACTTTTTGAGCTATGCTGAGCGTCTAACTGACCATGAAAGGCACAACAATGATTGACCACAGTGACGCAAGAACGCAGGCTCTGGTTATAAAGCACGCAGACCTCCTCGTAGAAGCTGCCTGCACATCCTACGAGAACCGCAAAATGTTCAACAGTCGAAAGACCCGTGATATATGGTGCCCCAAGCACAGCACCTTCCATCTTGTGTACGCAAGTCAGTACGCCTCTGTGTGGGACAGCCTGAAGAGCTTTCTTGACATTGAGACACCTCTTACGCTCGACCAGGAGAAAGAGCTGAGTGCCATTTCACGACAGCTCGTGAACATCCTTGATGGACCTAACGGACCCATGATGAAGAGGGCAGTAAAGAAGCCTGTTGTCCAGCGGAAAGCTGCTACGAAGGTGAAGAAGCAGGTTATTTCCGGTCCCTCGCCTCTGAGTGCAGCTCAGAGCAACAAGAACATCCTGTCCTACAAGAACAACATTTCACTTACAGAGGCTGAAGCGGAAGAGTTCTCCAGTTGTATTCGTAAGAGGATGTTCATCAACGCAGCAGCTGCGGAGACTTTCCGTGACAGAGCTGCGGATTCTACTGAATTCCATGTTTACTCCTGCAACCACTGCGAATGGTGGCACATCGGTCACATCGTGAATGAGGATGCAGCTCGCCCTGAGGGTTACTACCGCATGAAGCTGCTCCGACTTTCACCCCAGGATAAGAACCTTCTGATTGAGTTCAAGAGGAAAGTTCAGGTCCGACGCGAATACCTGACACAGACTGCTTAAAGTAAGAGGGACTCTCCACCGTGGAGAGTCCCTCTTACTTTAAGCCATGTGATTTGAGGCTTGTTTCCATAGCTCAGCCTCACAACAAGAACGTTGGATAATTTTTTTAGCTTCTGGCTCAGACAGCTGAATCGTCCATTGTTTGTTCAGAGGGTCGTGTTGGAGTACACCGCGTTCGACAGCTCTGTCCATTGCAATGCGACCAGTTTGTGTTTTCAGAGTGAAAGGACTCAACTCCAAGTGAAAACGCAGTTCGCATTCAGCCGGGAAATGATCTTCGAATGCGGAGAATGCACGCACAAGACGTGAGTCCAAGCATTCAAAGTCGATCATCTGGACGCCTTCGATGCGTAACGATGCAGTGATGCCGTCAATAAAATCGTCCAGGTTAACGCCGGAAGTCAAAATGTTGTCCTTTCTTGTCTGTGAACTAAACGGGGGATGTTCACATATCTATCCTAATGCATAAATGTATTTTTAGTTGCTAAACACGCTTTAGCGGAGTATAGTTATTGTGATTAGCCGCTGTTATTGAAATGGAGCTGTAATGCCTAAAGTAGTTGCTTATCAGGGAGTTTTACGACTGAGTATGCACCCGGTGAACCCTGAAGACTCGACGTTTGAGAAAACTGTGAAAGTTTTTGGCGAGACTCTTGGCCAGCTTCAGGACAATCTTGTCTTCGAAACTCGTAGGATTGCTGAGTTTGCTGAACAAGTACAATTAGAGCTGGACGCGAACTATTGGTCTTTTAGTGTTTCCTACCCAGCTATGCTGGATATTCATGAGGTAGGTAGTGACCTCAAAGAACAGGGCATGGGTACTGCGGTGAAGAGTCCTGCTGACATTATGAGGGCTGGCATAGGCAACCATCACAGTGTTATCTTCTCAGCACTGAATGAGCTTGCCATGTCGCGTAAAACATTCAATGAGGTTCCGCGAGTTCAAGAATATGCAGACATCGACCTGTACCTTTCTTCAGAAGTGTCTGATGTGTATCGAGGAATGTCTCCTGTCCAAGGTGAATACTTCGATAAGGCTCTGGCTGCAGCCCAAGCTGACGGCACTCTTGAGGGTTACCGTCAGGAGCGTGTTCTCATGGCTCGCTATCATGAAATTTCTCGGAAACATCGTATTGACGCAGCGAAGCCGCCGCGTCGGAAGTTGCTGCAGCGTCTTGGTAGTAGTTGGTAATAAAGACTTGCAGGACTGTTGTTGATGGTGTAAGCTTTTGTTATATCTTCCGCAAGCCAACATACTAAGGAGAACACTAATGGCTCGCACGAACACCTTTGCTCAGATTCAGACCCTTGCTGGTCTGGAGAAGGCTCGGGACCTTGTTGCTGACCCGCAGAACATCAACCCTGACGGTCAGCTGACTGCACGAGAGACTCGGTTCCGTCAGAAGCACATCAGCGAGGACTACATCACTCGTCGTGCCCAGATTCTGATTGCACGAATGAAGTAACGAATTCAAGTCGTTCTGCCTGAACACGGCAGGGCGGCTTTTTTCGTGCTGATAGTAGAACCTATGCTCAGAATAGCCACCCAGAACCTTGGAATGCCTCAGAAGTCTGACGGTTGGAAACACCGTTGGAGCGTTAGGCAGAAAGCTCACGCCAATCTCCTGAACAGCAACCGATTTGCTTTGGTCGCTCTGCAGGAGCTTCCTGCTGAGAATTTTGACGACTTCAAGCACACCATGAACCACAAAAGCAAAATCTGGGAATTCATCGGTGATTCATACATGAATGCTGTAGCCTTCAATGAAGACTTCATTCATGTCGCTGATAAACCAGAGACGTTTGTCTACTCAGACAACGCTGAAGGTTGCTCTTCAGCTTTTACGGCTGTCCCTTTTTATGACCTCGGTGCTGAGGTGTACTTTACGTTCATCGTCACACACCTCAATGGAGGTGACCGTGCTATTCGTACAAAGCAGACAGCAGAGCTGGTAGCGTACGCTGAGACCAGAAGGACTTCTGAGAATCCTGTCATCGTTGCGGGTGATTTCAACTCACTTTCAGCAGCACAGGCAGTGTTCAACTCCGCTGACTTCACTGATTTGTGGGAAGCCACCCCAAACAAAGAGAACACTTTCATGAACTCTTACCAGGGGTGGACAGAAAAGTCGAAAGCTCGCCACCAGGAGGAGAGAGTTGATGCTATCTTCGGTTCAGGTAGCCTGCATGTGATTGAAGCAGGAGTCCTTCCTTCTGTATGGCATAACGTTCAAGCATCTGACCATAACGCAGTATGGTGTGAAGTGACGTTGAACGACTAAGGCTTCAGGTACCGAACAAAACCTGTATGGTCCTCTTCTGCTGACACAACCTGCATTGGTGCCATGTCTTTAACCAGAGTCTTCAAATGTGGGTCTGAACGCCAAGCCCATTTGTCTTCTGTGTAAGAACAGGAAGTTTCAACAGCTTTCAATGCTTCCATTGGGTCACAGCCGTAGAAACCACTGGACCAGGCACGGTTAGCTTCCACCACTAACCATTCACTACGGTCCATGTCTAAAGCAACATCAAGTACATATGCAGGAGGGGTGTCTCCAACATTAGAGGTTTCGACATGCTGAGCAAACTCTTGGGCGTTAAAAAGTTCTGAAGAGTCGATACCTGAATGGAAACCAACTCCTTTTACAAGGTACGGACTGCCGGCGATGACTTCTCCATTACGGATAAAGAACCGGTGTTCGTAGTCTAAGTTAAGGAAAGAGTCAGTCCATTGCAGATGAATGTCATCGGATAAACCGTTACTCAAAAAGATGTCTTTCAGCTCGGAGTAGCTATACCTTCCTGGGGCCAGTGACTTCACTTTCGCTTCTGCTGGTTTGACCCAGATTTGGTCAGAAAATTCAGGCATCTCTTTGAAAGTAGTTGCGGTGATTTTTCTACCAGTAAACTCAGGGTTCAAATTAGCTAACCATGCACTGCCGGGTGAGCACAACTGTGTAGCAAATCCGAGCTCTTGGAGCTGTGCTGCGTACAGTCCGCCCATCCAGTAGATGGTGTCGTAGTTTGCCAAATCAGGGATGACATCGCCGTAGCTGAAGAAGAGTTCTCTGTCGGTTATCCCTTTGCTGATCGATTGCACAAGGTTTACGCTGTGGGCTACAGTTAAGACAGCTTTCTTCATGGTTCGAGTATACATGATTTTATCAGCAATTGAAAGAGGACCTAACTCTTCGTCAGGGTTAGGTCCTCTTTCTTATTACTTAGTTGGGTTAGATGACTTCCAGCTCATCCCCACGACCAAGAACCGTGTAGACAGCCTTGGTGGTTGCTACGGCAAGGTCCAGGTCCATGTGACGCAGGAACAGGTACTTGGTGAACAGCTTCGTTCGGTTGGTAGCCTGGTCAGCGGAGAAGCTCTCCGAAAGCAGAAGAACGACAAGACGTTCTTCATCTCGGGCGTTGTAGCCGTGCTTGGTGTAACTGTCGGAGACGCTCTTCAGAGCAGCAAGAGCGTCAATGCGGGTGGTGGTGGCGAGTGTGACCATGGTTATCTCCCTTGACAGTGGGAAGTGCTGTTCACTCCCTGTAGTAACACTGTAGTACGAGAACGAACAAGAAGCAAGTATCTCAACACATGTTTCTGGATCAGTTCTTGCCTGATTCCTAACGTTGGACAAAAAGACAAAAATGAGATAAGATGTGAATACTCTTTGAAAGGTTTTTTCATGCCCATCCATGTTGACATTAGGATCAACGATATAGTTGTCGAGTCGTTGCATGTGGGTCGTATGAGTAAAAACGGAACACATGTTGGAAGTATCAACGAATACTCCATTCTCAAAGGCAGTGACCTTGACAAGCCAGGCTTGGTCTCAGAACCAAACGAACCTGAATGGGATACAGGTGTACGTTTCAACCATCGTTACGGTGATGATGTACTTCTGGCTCTTTTTAGAGGTCTTTATGCTCTCCATGGGCAGCTGGCAGTAACTGAACGTGAGCTGGAGTTAGAGCAAGAAGTTACTCGCCTGAAAGCAGTTATTGCGGCTGATGGCTAAGAGCCTGGTCAATTCAACTCTTCGTAGTTAGCTGGTAGTTTTCCTGCATCGTATTGGCGTTCCCACTCATCGAAGCGTGAGCTCTGAGTGTCTAACCACTCTTGATGCACTGCAACCTTTGCGTGAGCTTGCATTTTCTTTCTCTCTACAGAACGTAGATACAAACGGTGACCGAGGAAGTTGATTCCTTGTTTCGCGGCAAAGCACATAATTGGTGTAAGTATGCCCATCCAAGCGATAGCTGAAATGGAGAAGCCTTCGTTCTGAAGGACGAACAATGTGCTAATGAGGGAACTGGCAACCGCACCAGCGGCAAGTGTGTTCGTTACAGCAAGTACTAATCGGTCAGGTTCTTCCTCTATGAAAGGGTTAGAAGATCGACCAAAAATTTCTCCCATCAATAAAGCCATGCATGCAACGGACAACCACATCAAGTTGCTGCCGCTCAAAGGCTGGTCGAAGGAACGGAAGATAACTGACCCTATTGCCAGGATCGCTCCTAAAGAAAACCACATGGTAAGAAACTTATATCGCATCCAGTTACATTATCAGCATGTTTTCAGTAGGAGTCATTTTAGACATTCAGGGTACAAAAAAGACCCCATTTAGGGGTCAAATTTGCCGATTCAGGTGTTACCTGTTGTCAAGGAGAACCTTGAACATGGTGCTGAACAGCGTCCGCTGGACCTCCTCAAAGAGGTCAAAAGTCTGAGCAGGGACGAACACCAGCTCCACCTGCATCTTGTTGTGGATAACAGCCTTGTCCTCTGACATCACCACCTCGAACTCGACAGAAACCTTCGGGTGGACCTCACCTGTGAAGCCAGCGTGTCGCTTGATGAGCGGGAAAACATCGTTCTCCAGGGCAGCCTCAGCAGAAGCGGCAGTCTTCTCTCGAAGCTCCTCAAGCTGCTCAGCCGGGATGACATCCTTCAGTGCGGGCAGGGTAACCATTGTGTCTCTTCTCTCTCAGTTGAAGTAATTGATTGAAGCCTACACCATTCCACTGACAATGGGAAGAGTGTGTTCGGGATACTCTCATTATCTGACCCAGGACTACCATTTATCCCTTCTGTATGGTAAGATAGAGAATACGACTTACAGTAGAGGAAAACTATGTCTTTCACATTAGCTGAAATTAAGAGTGCCATCGATCAGTACGAGGTGGACCGTGAAGAAAACGAGGACACACCTTTTGCAGAGACCCTCATTGAAGGTGACTGGTCTCTCCCTCGGGACCAGCGCAAGCAAGAGGTGGAACTCCCTGGAATTGGCACAGCTGTTTATGTTGATGCCAAAGACGGAGCTGAAGGCGGCGGCGAAGACATCTGGGTTGTCTTCAAAATTGGAGAGCGTTTCTTCCGTCTGAACGGTTACTACGCATCCTACGATGGTTCCAACTGGGGTGAAAGCGGTCTTGACGAAGTGACACCCAAAGAGAAGGTTGTCACTGTCTTTGAGACCGTTGACAGTTACCGAGGTTGGTGAAACATGTCTTTGACAGCTGCACAGGTTAAAACTGCCATCCAGAACATCAAAGAGACCAGCTACTCACCAGAGCTGGGTGCTGCTTATGGGTTTGCCGCCACTTTGGCTGATGGTAATTTCTTCAACAACGAATACGAGTACAGCATCGAAACAGATTTGGGTACCGCTGAACAAGTTGACTACAAGCGAAATGTGGATAACGAGTTGACGTTGGTGTTCCAGATTGGCACCCAGGTGTTCGCCATTGATGGACTCTATGATTCGTATGATGCTGACGAATGGTACATCAACTCTGTACGTGAAGTAACTCCTGTCGAGAAAACCATCATCGTTTACGAGAACCTCTAAGGATACAAGACTATGACTTCATTGAAAGACCTTGCTGCAGCTATTGAGTCCACCAACCTCTTCGTTCTGCAGTTGGAGAACGACAAAAAGGTGAACTTAGGTTCACTGGGTGAAGTAGAGTATGTTGACTCAAAAGTGTCTGCCTCCGTGGGCGATATCGAATGGGTGGTCTTCCGTCACGAGAACGACCTTTACCGCATGTATGGTGTTGTAGAACAATTTTTCTCGGAGACTGTTCGATGGCAGACTGATTCACTTGAGAAGGTGAAGAACTACGCTCTCAAAGAGAGAACATACAAGAAGTCTGAAGACAGTTCAAAGCCTGCCTTAACAGTCAAAAACTTTACCGACCTAGCAAAAAGCTATGGTTGGGGCTACTTCATCCGCTTAGTTCAGAAGAGCAGTAACACTGTAGCTGTTCAGGTCCCTAACTTCCCTTACGACATCTATATGTTTGAAGACTACCGAATGGATGGTGAAGGAAGCGGTGAAATCTGGATGGTCTTGCGAATTTTCGATGTTGAACAGAACAAAGACCGCTTCTTCAAAATCGAAGGTTACTACGACTCATACGATGGTGAAACGTGGAACCAGTATCACCTCCGCGAAGTAGTTCCACATGACCGAGTGGTCCGTTTTTACGACTCTGTACGGTCAACACATTAATAGATGGTAGAATGGTTCGAGTAACCATAAATTAGAAAAGAGAGAGTTATGCCCACAGCTTATTCAACCGATGAAATTCTCGCAGGAATCAAGGCTTTTGATACGACCAGTAGCTGGATTTCACCTGCCAGTGCGTTCATTGAAAAAATGACGTACGGGGATAAAACCGCCACCATCCCTGGTGTCGGTGTCGCCACTTTGAAGGATGAGAAGCTAGGAGAAGAGGGAGAAGGTGAGAACATTTGGGTGGTGTTCGAGCTTTATGGTTCCCTGTACCGTCTCAACGGTTTCTACAGCTCTTACGATGGGGAAGACTGGACTTACGGCAGCGTTGTTCAGGTGAAACCTCGTGAAATTACAACAACAATCTACGAAGCTGTCTAACTAAAGCAGCATTCCCCTCTACTCTGGTTCTGCCAGGGTAGAGGGGAAACTTATTTGAAAAAGGTGTTACTGTGATCCCTGTTATCGCTGAGGGTAAAGGGGCTAAAGCTTTGGCTCGTTTGACTCCTGTCGAAAATTATCGAACGGCTCAGAGAGTAGAAAAACTTCAAATTGCAAGCGGAGCAACAACCTTGTTTGGTTCTGCCATAGCTGGTATAGCCCTTCCAGCTATTTTTGCCCCAGAAGCCTTCTCTGTCTATCTTTCTGTCATTGGAGGTCTCCTCAGTCCATTCTTAGGGATGCGTGTTGCACGAAGCATCTATAGGCGATTCTTGTTCACAGATACAACTGACCTTGCGATAGGCATTCGAAAAGTTCTGTACGATTGGGCTTATCAACAGTACAACGTCAGAATTATTTCACAGTACTGGATTGATACAAAAGCTTTGTACTCTGGACAAAAATCGGATCGCCATTTGGGAAACATGGAAGATGAAAAAGGTAACGAATACCAGCTGTGGATCAATTCTGAACAAAAACTGAGTCTTCAAAAACACGTAGGGGGACAAAGTTATAGCATCCAAAAACCTATAGCTCCTTTACCGAAGCAGAAAGCTTTGCCTGCAGCTGAAGCTAATACTGAAGAAGTTTTCTTCATCTCAAAAACACAATCTGTTGACATTTTGATTGAGTACTTAGAAGAACTTGAACTGGACGCTGAGCAGGCTCATTTGGTTGAGAGAGCGAAAGACGATTTAGCTTATGCTCTCAACATGTATGAGAACCTACTGAAAGTAGGGGAAAGTTCTGAAGCTAATCAGCATTTGAGGTTTGCGGTTCGCACTTTGAGAAACGAACTCCAGCAGCTGAAAGAGGAATACATCCAAAGTGTCAGAAGTCAAGCCCATCTTCAGCAAGAGTATCTAAAAAGTCGTACTGCTGGCTCACAAGATTCAGGTCAGCTGCAGTTGCATCCGACGAAAAACAGTTAGACAAAAGGCTCTTCGTGTACAGCTTAGAAAAAGTCATACACGAAGAGCCTTTGCTTATATTCATTTTTTGGTGTATGATGAAATGTACCATAGTAGAAAATAGGTACTAACATGACTCGCAGTTTAACTCCTGCCTTTGCAGATATCGTCAATAGAGCGGATGCTCTTCATATGACCATCCCTGAACTCTACCAGCATGAAACAGCAGAGCTTCAGAAGTCCTTCTCTGGATTTGAATTAGCAATTCGAAGGAACGAACTGAGAAAGAGTTACGACCGTAAGTATGTCGGAGACAAGGACTAAAATCGTCCTTTCCCAATCGGTGACCAGTTGTAGAAAAGTGTTGCAAATTGCATTCAGTTAGGTGCATAACCAGCACATGGTACAGTTAAACGTATGACTTTACCAGATGGAAACTCAGCACCGGAGACTTCTTTACATGAAGTTCGTCAGTATGCTTACAAAGCAGAACCTGTAGTCAGCCGAAAGTATCAGGTCATTTCCCCTATTTGGGTTATTCTAATGACCAGTGCAGCGTATCTCTTAGGTCTTGCCATTACTTTCGACATCACAGGTGACTACGTTAGTTGGCTCACCACTTCAGCCATCCTTATTCTCTGCTTAGCGAATTTCCTTCAACTGCTTGTTTTGTCGAAAGCATCTGAACAGTTGATCCAAGCTGCTCAAGCTAAGTACTCGGATAAGGTTTCCCGCAAAGCCCTTATGGCCTACAACAAAGCTGTCCTCTATCTTGGACCTGCTGGTTTGGCACTTGGAGCTGTAACAGTCCTCATTTTTTGAGTGAACTGTTTTACAACCCTTCAGCTATTTTGCGTAGAACTGTTAGATGGTTCTTCCAAGCTGTACGACCTTCTTTGGTCAAAGAGACCATCGTTCGAGGGTATTTACCTACAAAGCTTTTCTGAACAGCAAGATAGCCGGCAGTTTCCAAAGCGGATATCTGTTTGCTCAAAGCTGAATCAGTTACTTCGAGGTTCTCTTTAATTTCTTGAAAGCTCAGCTTTTCAGCTTTGTCCAAGGACGCCATGATTGAAAATCGTACGACATTATGGAGTAGGTCGGTCAGCTGGTGACGTGGATGTGACTGTTCTACCGTACTCATCGTCGGGCCTCGATTGTGGCGGCAAAGAAAGTTACAAGAAGAATTAATCCAGAGGTAGCTGCAGCCCAGATAACAGAGCCGTGCATGAATCCTACTACAGCAATGGCTCCTGCATATGCAACAGCCCAGGATACAATGTATGCTGTCCAACGCTTACTCCAGGCGAAGGCTCGTTTTTCTCTGGTAGTGGCAAGGAAGAACATCAGCAGGGCAAACAACATAGTCAGTGTGGCTGTGTAGGCTAGCCCGAAGGAAGCTCCTTCGGTTAGAGTCATGGCTAAGCTTCCGAAGGCTGTGACTATCCCTAAAGCGAGAATGAAGCTAATGTAGGGCCATTTTACGGCATCGTGGGACTGCTTGCTGAGAGTTGTTGCTCTATTCAGCAGGCCTTGTGCTTCGGTGGGACTGAAAGGTGCTTGCGTATTCATGGTGTTCTCCTGTTCATTTTCTCCGTCTACTTTCCTTATCGGCAAGTACTTGACAAATAAGAAAACGTATTGCAATTTCTTTGGGTTGTTTTCCGTGTAAGCCTGTGCTAAGCTATGTAAGTACTTTGTTGGAGAATAGAGAGAAAACCAAATGAAGATTCTTGTCGGTTCAACCGCATTGAAGCATCACATGCCTGACATCCGCGAGCCTAAGGACCTGGATTATCTCCTGGTCAACCCCACTCCTGAAGAGCTTGAGCTTCTGAACGAGGGACAGGGTGTTGATGTCTTTACCCATCCTGACCTTTCCAAGTGGGACTGGTCTGGTGAGGTCCCCTCGCTGGATGAGCTGTACACGCTCAAGGTCTCACACTCTTTCTGGGAGCTGAAGAACGGCACTTGGGACAAGCACATGTTTGATGTGGTGAAGATGAGTGAAGCTGGAGCGAAGTTCATTCCTGAGCTCCACGCTATCCTTTACCCCATCTGGGTTGAGAAGCATGGAGTAAAGAAGGCTAACCTGGAGCTTGCTCCTGATGAGTTCTTCAACCCTCATGTCCAGCGTAAGTACGACCATGACTCTGTTCATGCCTCCGTTGCTTACCGTGAGTCTGGTATCCCGCTGTTCAACGAGATTCTTCGTGACGGTCACCAGGTTGCTGTGGACCGTGCCAAGTTTGAGGCAATGCCCCTGGAGACTAAGTTCCAGTTGGTTCGTGAGGAAGTTTACGCGACAGCACTTGAGCGTCGTCTGATTCCGTCCAACTACACGTTGAACCCTCGTGTGGGTTACGCTTACGCTCTGCGTCGCACCATTACTTCATACACAAAGGGCTGGTTCCCTCTGTTCATCGTCCTGAACTTCGGTGAACTTCGTAAGCCTGATGTGAACTTTGTGCAGATTCATCACGAAAACGCTGACCGTCTCATTCCGTTTGATGATAAGGTAGAAGCATGAATCAGCCGCAGATTATTATCACTCTGAACTCTCGTCAGCAGGAGACTCTCCGAGACGCAGCTAAGTCCTGCCATGTTCGCATCCGCAGCGTCCTGAAGAAGCTGGATGAGACAACCCTCACCTCGCATGGCTCAGCCATTTTCTATATCTCTCCTCGGGAGCTGAAGGAAATTAAGCAGCTGGACAAAGCAAGCCGAGTGAACATGAGTGACATCATGGCAATGACTCGTTCAGGTAAGCGTCTGGCTAACCTGTAGTCTTATCGCCACACTAAAGAAGCCCCTCCAGTTACTGGAGGGGCTTCTTTAGTTCAACTTATCTTACCCATTTAGGGTGCAAGTTCGTTGGGAAGGTTGAGTAATCAGCAAAGAAGCGGTGGTCTGTTACTCCACTGACATTCCAGCTTGTCAAATCTTGCTGGAATCCAGTATTTTTGTTGAAAGCACTAATCATAGTTTTGACGTTCTTAGTGTCCCAGTTGTTCAACGGTTGATTGAAAGTGGAGTTCTCAGCAAAGAGGTAGTCAATTCCTGTTACGTTACCCACATTCCAACTGTTGATAGGCTGATTGAATGCTTTAGCCTGGTAGAACATTCCACCAATTACTTGAGCGTTGGACATGTTCCATTTGTCCAACGGCTGGTTGAACGCTGTTGACTGGTAGAACAAAGAACCAAAGTGGGTAAGGTGACTTACATCCCAGTTGTTGATTGGCTGGTTGAAAGGAGAACCGGCAAAGAGACCACTGATTTTTTTGGTGCCAGTGAAGTCCCAATTTGCCATCGGTTGGTTGAAACCTGAATTCTGGAACATGAAATCCATGATGGTGACGTTTTTAGTATTCCAGTGCTGGATTGGTTGGTTGAAGGAAGTAGCTCCTTTGAACGTACCTAATAACGTTGTGACATTGGTAACATCCCAGTTGGATACATCTGGGTCGTTGAAAGCTGGAGCATTTTCAAATATTGAATTCAGGTAAAGAACAGTCGAAGGAATACTTCGGGGTACACCAACAAAGTTAGGCATGTCACGGAAAGCAGCTCCGGCTGAGAACGTTCTGGAGTTGGTTCCCCATGAGTCCATTGAACGAAGGCAGTTTTTCTGAGTCTGAGTCATGTCCTCTGAGGTCATCATGAGGAAAGTACCTTTGAAGGTGGCTGTGTAGGTGACTCCAGGAACAAGGTTTCTGTTAGTAGGAGCATAGCCGTTCATGTACAATTTCTGAGAGTAGCCGTCACTCCATGTGAGCATTCCATCACCTTGCTCAACTGGTACAGCTCCTACAGTGCCGACTGGGCAGTTGATAGTAAATGAGGTCTCACCATAGAAAACAGGTGTGGTTCCACCAGGCCCACTGCCTGGAACCCCAGGTACGCCACCGTCTCCATTACCGCCAGGGTTATCAACAGGAGGTGTTGTTCCACCACCGGGAGTTGTTGTGTCACCGCCGGTACCACCAGTGCCGCCTGAGCCATCCCCAGGTGTTGTTCCGCCACCAGTGTCACCGCCGTTATCTCCGCCGGTGCTTCCACCACCAGTTCCTGGAAGTCCAGGAAGTGAGCCACTTCCATCATCTTCAACAACTTTGCCATCAACGATAGGGCCTAAACAGCTGCCCAAATCTGTACCTGTGATGACTTTCGGAGTTTTAGCAGAATTGTATGACACGAAAATGCGTCCTGAGTCCGACTTAGAGTACCCTGCATAGTCTTGACCTTTGCTATCAGAGACAACTTCAGTACAATACTTGATTGGCTGGTTCGGGCTTTCGATGAGGAGGTTGTTCAATGCTAAATCTGCACTGTAGCCGAACGTGTTGTTTTCGCCGTTGATAAGTTTATAGTCAGGAGTTGCACTCAAACCATAGAAAGCGTTCTGTGCGGTGTGGATTGACTGGAGTTGATGCTTGGCCGCGTTATCTTGAGCCCAGGGAATGACAGCAAAAATTGTTGCTGAAATAACACCCCCGATGAGACCGATGACGATGACACCAACCATGATGGAAGCCAGATCGATGGCTGCTTTTGAAGAGAGCAGAGCGTTGCGTAGTTTTAGCATGCGTGCGGAGGACTTTCAGTTAAAAAGGATACTGTCTAATTTATCTGCTAGGCAGGGGAACTCCAGCTTGATATCGGATTCCTAACGACTAAGATAAAAACGGTTGTCGTGCTGCATTTTCAATCCAATTATGCTAAGATGATAGAAGAACTTTATTAGATGACTAATTTTATGAGGATAGCTGGACATGCCTGAAACGAGTAACGGATTCCGAGAAGAGATGTTCTTCCTGAGCAACTTCTACGAAGCCCCAGTTGAAATCGACTACCAGGGCGAGAAGTTTTCACTGCTCACTGGTGAGCATGTTTTCCAGGGGATGAAGATTGCAGCAGCTCTCCGACCAGAAGGAAACGTGGAGGCATTGCGGCGCCTGGAGGCTGCTCCGACGCCAGGTAAAGCGAAATACTGGGGACGAAGCATCCGCATTGATGTTCCTCGATGGAATGCCATGTCTGAGCAATGCATGCGTCGGACACTTGAGCTGAAGTTCACGCAACACCCTGAGCTCATGCACCAGCTGGTTGCAACTGGTGACCTTGAGCTTGTTGAGTACAACGACTGGAATGACCAGCTGTGGGGCAAGAATCAAGCCACTCGTGAGGGTCAGAATAAGCTGGGTCAGCTGTTGATGGAACTTCGAGCTGCCAACACAAAGTAAATCTTAAATGAGTAACGCCCCTCTAATTTAGAGGGGCGTTACTCATTTATTGTGTTCAGTCCAAGTGACCGGAAGCATCAGCTCCACCGATGACGCTTCCGAAGAAGAACAGAACACCGCCGAAGACCAAGCCTTCGTCTTTGATGATGAATCCTGTGACAACTGCGGCTGCCATCAGGAAAGCCATTGTGTAAAACAGAATTGCGACAGGGTTCACCTCTCGTGAAGTGTCAGCCTCCGACTGCGTAACTTCACCAACTTCGTCCTTTTCCTGCAGCGTGTGCAGAGAATAAGAAGCCTTCGAGAAGCTATTCGTCTGAAGGTAGGAGTCTTTCTCCTCCAGATAGTCCTTCTCTTTGTACTCTTTCATGGAAGTGTTCATAACCTCAAACTATCTAAGTCAAGAGGCTTTGTCAAGTGAGTACAGCAAATCATTCTCCACAACAGCTGAATGACGAGCGTGAGTACTCATCAGCTGATGTGCCGAACTCGTACCCTTCATCATACCCTCGGCTGTATTCCGAGTAATCTCCTTCAGTCCTTCCGAGCTCGTAACCACGAGCATAACCAATTTCTCCAGCTGAACGAACCCATCCTGTGGTGAATCGGAGGACTTCTTCAGTTGTTGCTACACCTGAAGCAACTAAACGAGCCAAGAAGGCATCAAAATCGGAAGCTTCGTCCCTTACTGCTTCGGCAGCTGCAAGACGAGCTTCTTCAACCCGAGCGGCTTGCACTTCCTCAGTCCAGCCGGCGAAAGTGCTGTCGAAGAAATCTGCAAAATCTCCTTCGACTTCAAAAACCCGGTCACGTGAACGACCAAGGTTTGAAGCTACCAAAATGCGTCGTGCAGCTCGACGGACAGTGAAAAACTCATCACGGACACGTGTGCGTCGGTTCGCCCAGCTGGCTCCAGTTACTAAACGGCGGCCTTCACGGATACTTACAGTCATTATTCCTTCTCCTTGTGAAACATGTGGTTTGGTTAGTTTTGTTTGCGGTGCAAACCCATGTTTCTCAGCTGCGGTTAAACAAAAGAGGGGCTTGCAACCGTCTTTGGTCGCAAGCCCCTCTGAAGGAGTTAGCTTCAGTTGGCGTCTACAGTAAACCCAGAGCGACGGATGAGGTCGTGAACATTTGGGATGTTCGTATTCTGGGCGGGCTTCTCAGCAACAACAGTGGTGCTCATGATGTTTCTCCTTGGTCAAATGGTTGTTCTATTCCTATCGTAAGGAACACCCCTATCATATCTGATTAGCACTTTTCCAGCAACCCAAATGGTGACCCCAGTAAGAGGGACAAACTTTTTCGGACATGGTGTTGCACGGGGAGAAAAGCTGTGATAGGTTCAAGACATCAAGGAAGCAAGAGCTTCTTTCCTCTAACCAAGAAAGAAACAATGTCTTACTACAACAGTTACTCGACTCCGTTCTACAAGAGCGTCTGGTTCTTCGTGACTTCCGGTGTTGTTGCTACCATTCTGGCAGTCCTCGGATACCTGTGGGGTCCTCAGCTGATGCGTGAGATGTTCACGTACGGTCGCAACAGCATCCCGTTCACGCTCATCATCGTCGCCATCATCCTCCTGGCAATCGCTTCGTACGTGGTGTCGGAGCGTTCAGGGCTAGGAGCTTTGGTCGCAGCCGTTGTAGCAGTAGGACTGCTTGCTTTGCTGGTCACCATGTGGTTCCGTGTCAGCTACGACTCTGCCCGCAACTACGTGGACGACTTTGAGACCACTGAGTCTGCTTCTGTTTCTTACGCTCAGCGTGCACCGCAGCAGGTTGCGGTTGCTTCTGCCACTCGTACGCTGCAGGACACCATCGGTTCGGTCGGTCAGGTCAAGAGCGTCGCAGATGAGGGTGAGGATGGTCTGTGGAACACGCTCGTCACTCGACCTGGTTTCGGTGTCGGCTTCGAGAGCGTCCAGTCCGTGAACGTTCCTCTCTACGGTCCTGTCTCCAATAAGGATGTCGAGCTGTGCAAGTTCGACCAGGACTCGGCAAACCGTCGCCTGGGTGGTGCCCTGCCGAGCAACAGCCTCGCCCGAGCCATCTACGCCCAGACTCCGTTCTCGGTCGGCTACAACGGCAGTGACGCTTACGGCTACTGCGAGGACGACACTCCTTACGTTGTTGTCCCGCTTCAGCAGGTCAGCGGCTTCTACGCTGCAGAGTGGAACGTGTACGGTGTCGCGGTCTACAACGGGTCCAATGGCGACCTTGATGTCTACACGGACTCCAAGGATGTTGCCAAGATTCCTGGACCGACCTACCCCATGTCCATGGCTGAGCGTCAGCGTAATGCTGCTGCGGCTTCAGGCTCCTACGCTGACATGTTCTTCGGACGTGCAGGCTACGATGACACCGCTAAGGATGAGGGTGACCCCAACGGGAACAACAACACTGAGTTCCAGCTGCGAAGCATCGATGGCAACAGCATCAGCTACGTGACTCCTCTGACCACTCGTGGAGAGTCCACCACCATTGTTGGTGTGAGTGATGTTGCAGCACAGTTCACCGCTCAGGGTCGCAACCCTGTTGAGGTCACCAAGTTCGGTGACAACACCCGTTCCGCTAACTCTGCTATCGTGAACGACCTGCAGACGACTTACTCGAACCTGACTGACTGGGCTACTGGTCTTGAGGTCTTCGAGATTGTCCCTGCGGATGACAGCAACTGGGTTGCTTCCATCGGTAAGTCGCAGTCCGTCCTTTACCGTGCAGAGATTCACACGGACGGCACGTTCGTCCTTCGTGACAGTAAGGGTAACGTCATCCCGAACAACGACCGTGGTGACGGTACGAACCCTGACGCTCTGCCGACTGATGTTCCCACTGGCAACCTGTCAGAGCTTTCCACGGATGAGCTGAGCCAGCTTGGTCAGGATGTGCTTGACGAGCTTGCCCGTCGAGCCGCTGACACTCAGTAACTTCACAACTAAGACTCCCTCCCCTGAGATTTCAGGGGAGGGAGTCTTAGTTTAAGTCCAAACCAGTTACAGGTGGATTCAACAAATTCTATGTCCCTGTACCTGATCTTTTAGACAACACAAAAGAATCCCCTGCAGGTAACTTACCTGCAGGGGATTCTTTCTAATCAGTGTTAGCGTCGACCAGCCACAATGAAGTAGTCCTGGTGGTTGACCCGCTCGATGGACTCCTTAGGGACATCCAGGTCAGCCAGCAGCTTCTCCAGAAGGCTCACCGCCATGAACGATGACGTGTGGATGTAGACCTTGTGGAGGGTCAGAGGGTTGCCTTCACGCTTGCGAGTGATGAGGTGCCAAAGGAACTCATCAGCACTGTCGGTGCCAATGAGAACATAGTCAAGCCACAGCTCATCCAGCTCCGTGAGGTCCTTCACCAGGTCAGCTGCGTCTGCACTGCGACGAGCAACGAGGGTAGAGCGTCCATCCTTGAACGAACGCTCATCATCAAGCAAAAGAACAGTCATTGTGTATCTCCATCTGTTGTGGGAACTAAGTTGATTTGACTGTACCAAGCTTTACGACTCAAAGCAAGGAAGTAGAGAAATTAGTTCTGTAGCACTGCTTGAGCTTCGATGGAAATTTTCACTTCTTCACTAACCAGAACTCCGCCAGTTTCAAGTGTGCTGTTCCAGGTGAGGCCAAAGTCAGTTCGGTTGATAGTTGTAGCTGCTTCGAGAGCAGCTTTTGTCTGACCATAACCATCTACCGTTACTCCACCGAACTCAGCTTTGAAAGTCACCGGCTTAGTAACATCCCTGATAGTGAGCTCACCATGAAGCAAGAACTCATCTTCGTCTTTTGCGGTCTCAATAGAGGTTGTGGTGAACTTCATTTCAGGATATTTTTCAACATCAAAGAAATCTGCTGAACGGAGATGGTTGTCTCGGTTCTCTTCGTTAGTGCTCACAGTGCCGACATCAACTGAGCCTTCAATGCGGGTGTCTGAAAACTCATCAGTAACAACAGCTGTTCCCGTAAAAGCTCCGAAGGTGCCTCTCACTTTGCTAATCATAAGGTGGCGGACGGTGAAACCAACTGTTGAATGGGTTCCGTCGATGATCCAAGTTCCTGTAGGGATTGACATGGTTTTCTTCTTTCTGTAGAGGGCGATGTACACTCAAACAGACTAAACAGAAAATCTATTCCAACGCATTGACTTTTAACTGAGGAAGGTCCAACTACAGCATGAAGTAGTTGGACCTTCCTCAGTTACGTTATGAGCAAGCTACGTTAGAAAGACCTAATTTCGCTGTAGTTGCTTGGCATGCTACCGAAGTCCCAGTTACACCTTTTTGTACGCTGACCAGGTAACCTGAAATTCCTGAAGCAGTATTGTTGCTGAACTTGTTGCCGTTACCCCAGCCGGCTAAAGCTTGATGGACTTGGAAAGCATCCAGCAGCGTGCCATTACCGCTGTTGTTAGAAACGACATAGTTGTTGCCCTTGACATCTACCCATGAGTCACCGTAGTTAGCTCCAGAGAACCCTGAGTTAGTGAAGACGTTTCCGGTTATTGTTCCGCCAACAGTCCCCTCTTTGACATCCACTCCTTCAGTGGTTGTGTTGAAGATTTGATTGTTTTTGACTGTTACACGGTCGCTACGGTCTGGGGTGGATGATGAACCCATGATTGAAGACCAGTTACTTTTAGCACTACCGATGTAGACTCCTTCACCGTATGAAGGTGAATCAAGTCCAGTGTCATGGACTTTAGAATTCATAATCGTGCCATCAGTGCTGTTCTTGCGGAAATGGACTCCTTCGTCACCAATGTTACCTACGTCAACATTGTCAATGACCGAACCAGTTGAACCATCAAGTACGATGCCCTTGCCTGACTTAGTGACGCTAAGGCCAGTCACTTTCCAATAATCACCTGTGACATTCAGGCCGTAACCCTTAGATAGGCTGTCAGTTGTGAGGATGGCTTTGTTCGAACCCACTAAACTGATTGGGTTGTCTTTGGTTCCATCAACTGGAGCAACGAATCTTCCTACATATTTTCCATCAGCAAGGGAAATTGTTGAACCTGGAGTAGCACTTTTCAAAGCTGTTTCCAGTTCAGTTGAAGTGCTAACTTTTTTGACAACTCCAGTAGAAGGAGCAACTACTGGAGGAGTTACAGGTGATGTTGGGGCGGGAGTTGTAACTGGAGGAACTGTTGTTGGAGGAGTCGAAGGTTGAGGAGCTGGAACACTGCCCGTGCTGGTTTTGACTGAAAATTTTGCCTCTGCACGGTAGTCAGTTTTGCCGTCTACGCGAACTTTCAACTCATGGTTACCTGCTGCTGCGGTAACAGGCCAGGCATAAGGTAGAGTTGTGTCCTTTCCCAGATACGTACCATCTAAGTAGAATCTCACTGATTCTGTTCCTGACGGTACTGTAGCTGAAGCATCGAAAGAACTGCTTGTCAAGGTGGACCCTGCTAAAGTTGTACCGCTTGCAGTGAGCTGCACTTCATTTGCAGCAAAAGCAGGTGCAGCTGCACCTAAACTGATTGTTGCGACCAAACATGCAATTATGGTTGTTTTGAAACTGGATAACATCAACTTGCTCCTCATGGATAAGTGCCTACTGTCATGCACATAAGCAGTATCGGTGATACTCATCATTGTTTTGCTACCAGTTGTTATTGATTTTAGACATGAGAAAAGGACCCTCCCCCGAAGGTCCTTTTCCTATGAAGAGTATACAAGCTATTTACTGGACACGCTTGTTATCTTCATTTTCTTCTTCATCTGCATCTCCAGGGATGAAGACATCATCAACTCTTACGTTCACTTCTGCTACTTCCAAGCCAACAAGAGCTGTAATTGCTTCTGTGACTGAACGACGAACATCGTTAGCGACTCTCTGCAAGTCAACAGGGTACTCAGTCACAATAACCAAGTCAGCTGCTACTTGAGTTTCCCCTACTTCAACTTTCACTCCCTGGCCTAAGTCGGTCTGGTTGAGTGCATTTCGGAATGTCCCAATTGCACGAGCAGCTCCGCCACCTAAAGCATGAACCCCTGGAACTTCACGAGCAGCGATACCCACAATTTTTGACACAACCCCATCATCAATTGTGGTCTTGCCTGCAGTTTTCACTTGTTCGGATTTTGTGTTTGTTACTGTGTTCATGATTTCTCCTTCGTTCTTGTAAGGCTCCAGCCTTATGCGTTTGTTGTACATATGGGACGTATGCTGGAAGTAAAACGTCACGGTTTTTCTCAAACTTTTTGAAAAGAGTTGCATGTTCTTGTTCTTTGAGGTATCGTGAAGGCTATGACGAACGAAATTGAGAACTTGGACCAGCTCCTCACGATGGTGTTGGAGAAGACGTCTGAGGACGCCAAATTCTGGCGTTACTATGGTTCGCAGCATCAGATTGATGTCGCGGTCCACTCCATTGCGAAGTACTCGCGTACGGAAAACATTTACCGCATTCTTGAGGATGAGGGCGTGGAAGTCACCGATGGGCTTGCACGAGCTTTCATGGCTGTTTATGCAATTTGGATTGACCTTGATGCTGTTGTTCAGGGTCCTCTCAACATTCTCAACGAGCCGTCCGCTGAGGCAGGCTGGCGTGAGAAGTACGACCATGAGCTTGCTCAGTTCGTCATCAAGAACGGCGACCCTGTTAGCCTCATCGAGGACTACTACGGCTGGGTTGACACTGACTTGAAGCGTAGTGCTAAGGACAGCCCTGAGCGGACTGTTGTCGCGGTGCTTGATGTTTTCGAGGACCGCTGGAGTGAGTTCACTGACACGTTCAATGACTCTCACTACGGTCATGGTGCAACTGCCATTGTGGTCTACGCCAACGGCAACACTCGTAAGATTCGTTGGGAAGGCGAGCTTGATGAGGCTGTGCGGGCTGTGGTCCGCCGCCGCTAAGCATTTCGTCTTCTTCCGAAGCCTTACACAAAACCCTTCTACGTTAGGTAGGAGGGTTTTGTCATGCCACAGGAACTTGCTGGGTTTGTTCTAACAAGGTGGGAACAGTGATAGCCACGTTGTTTGCTTCCAACATGGCTAATGAGATTTCGTACGATGCAGCTTTTTGACCTTTTTTAGCTAACAAAATAGGTGGGTGAGAAATAAGAGAGCCGGCGACACATTCGACGTGTCCATGCAGGACTCTCATGACGGTGACTATCAGATTCTCTTGAGTGTAAGACTGTTCTCCATTGCACATGAACTTAGTTCCAGCAGGGATCGTCACAAGCTGGTTCGCATGGAAGGGCAACGAGAGCGGGAACATGATTACTTCCGAAGGTCTTTCTGGTTCATGCTTTTTGATATAGGCATATAAACCTCAAAACAGCCATCTCTTTATTCCCGCAGTTGAGTAGACAGGTCGCCAAACACATGCAGAAAGCCCTGTGCTGCCTCCTCAGAGGTTGTTAGACCTCATAGCTGTGGCTGTGCGTTAACGATACCTAATCGCTTAGAACCAGGTCAGGGAGAACCCAAAAGCTTGAGCTACAACAGGAACAAAGGTTGCACCTAAGCACAGAACGCTCAGTAGGATGCCAATCAGGCCTAAGGCATCCCCGCTTTTTCCTTCTCTGGTGCTACGCACTGCAACGAATCCTGTAGCCAAACCTACAGTCCCCCAGAGGTTCGTAAGGACCAGCAAAGGGAAGGAATCTGGGTTCAGAGTTCCGCTTGTAGGCTGCTGGATAGAGAACCCAGGAACATCTTGGAATGTCTTCACCAAAAACACCAGAACGACAAAGTAGGCACCAGTGATGGTTGTTTGTAGCACGCCAAGAACAAAGGACGCTACAGCTGCTTGACTGAGTGGACCAACTTCAGCTTCTTTTTGTTTGGGCATTCCTCATCTATCGGTCCTTCTTCCCGACTATCTCTTACGGGGAGAATCGGGAATGAAAAACGTTGCAACAGATAGCAGACTTAGAGCTACTACCAAAATGAAGTTGGACTGCTTCCGTTTTTTGATGTCACTCTGCCTCTGCTCCCACACAATGTCATCATTGAGTTCTTCAGGACTCAAATCGTCAACATAGCCGAGCTCTCGGGCTTTGTTTTCCCACACCTTAGAATGACCTGCTCCTTCTGGAGACAAAGCATGTGCAACTTCGTGAATTACCGTCTGTTCAACATAGTGCTTGCTGTAACTTCGAAGGTAGTTTTTTGAAAATTCCAGCTTCTTGTAATACACATTACATGTTGCAGCTGCCATTGTTGGAGTGCCATCAAGGTAATCACCGTGAAGGGGTTTGCTTGTGATGCTGTACGTCCAATAATCCTGGGTGAGACCGTGGGCTGCCATATAACTCTGAATCAGCTGTTCAGCTTTTTTGATACGCATAAACGACTACTTTCTTTTCCTGGGAGTCGACAGCCAGGGTACAATCACCAAAGCTAATGAAGCTCCGAATGCCATCCAAGGAAGACTTCTGACCATCTCAGACCTGTTGTAGCTTTTGATTCGCTGAGCTTGAAGTTCTGGGTCCTGTTCGTCAAAAATTTCGTGCCAGCTCAACCGAGAAACATACCCTAATTCACGTGCTTTTTGCTCCCATTCATGCGTGTGAGCACCTGGTACTAAAGCATGAGCAATTTCATGAATTATGACCTGCTCAACAGCCTTTTCGGAAGAGCGAAGAATGAACGTATAACTGAACTCTATCCTTTGCTCATTCTGATGACAAAGAGCTAAAATGGGTCCTTGAGGGGTGAACAATGATGTCAAGGGCTTTTCGGAAAGGCTGTAGCTCCAGTTAGGGTCAGGTTCGAACCTTTTCTTTTTCAGCCCTGAAAGCCCATTAGCTACCAGATGCTTATCGATCAATTTCTCAGCAGCTGCAATATCCATGTTGGTATTGTATCAGATTACGTGCCATTCTACAACTAACCAAAAAGGTGCGGTCGGACCTTTCTAATCCCGACCGCACCTTTTTGTGGTTTCACAATATGCTGATGATATTAGCTTTTCTGGGTCTTTCGACCGTCCCCACGCCAGTTCGGCACCTGCTCATCCAGGAAAGTTGTACGCTCAACACTGTTCGCACGGGTGGACCGCTGATTGACGAGCCAGAAGTACATAGCAATCTCCTGCTTGTCTGAGTTGTTCATGCGAGGCAGAACCCCATCATGGTCGTTCACCCAGTTTACGAAGTCCTGAGCTGCAACCTTCCAGTCCAGGCGGTACTTACGGCGAGACTCACCAGCCCAACCAGGAACAGCCTCATCCAGCTTCGAACGGTTATCACCTGCAGCAACCTTACGCTGCCACTGACGCCAAACAGCAAGACGAGTCTCAGTCTCATCTCCGCCAGTCTTCTGAGGGTTTCGACCGTTCTGTCGAATCCAAGCGACCATCTCGTTGAAGTTCTTCTCCCACGCCATGTCATTCGCAGAGACATGGTTCTTCCAACCAGGAATCTCCTCATTCAGGTAGCTCTCAACCACGGGGGAGATGCTGCTGTTGCGGTACGAAGTCAGTCGGCGGGAGTTAGCCGTCCCTGCCTTGACGAAACCGTTCTGCTTGAACTCCTCAACCACAGCCTTGGCATGCTGAAGCTGAATGAAGTCCTTGCCAAAAGTCTCAGCATCCCAGCCAGGAACGTTCTGGTCCATGAACTCACGCTTCAGCTCAGCAAGGTTCTCCTGCAGGCGAAGGTTGATAAGCCACTGACGCTTAGCCGTGTAACGCTTATCCGAACGCTTCACCGCATGGGGGATGCCACCGTTCTCCTCCACAAACTTCACGAACTCCTTAGCCGTAACAAGCCAGGAGACATGTCGCTGATTGTACGGGGAAGTAACCGTAGCCGCACGACGCTGACCGACCAGGACCAGGAAAGACTTCACGCGAGCTTCACGCTCAGCAGTGAGCTGCAGACGGTCCAGGGACTTCTTCTGGTACGAGAACCACGTGGCGAGCTGACGCTCCTTGTTGGAGGTGGTGTACACCTTCGGCTCCCGCTGGTTCGTCTTCACGAACTCTTCGAAACGGTCAGCGTTCTCAGCCCAGTTGAAGTCACGAAGAGACAGAAGACCCAGGATGGTGTTGATGCGTGCAACACGCTCAGAAGTGACCTTGTTGTGACGACCGCCAGCAATGCTGCGACGGTTGTCTTCCAGCCAACGAGCAAGACGGTTCTCCTCGTCAGAGAACTGACTTCCACGTCGGGGGAACTTGAAGTTGATGTTCACCCAGTTGGTGACTGCATCCGCTCGCTGGTTCCACAGCTCATCGCGGGTAAGGGTTGCAGTGCCAGTCATTTTATCTCCTACAGAACAGGCGTCAATTGCGTACATAGGAGAACTTAGCACAGGAACGAACCATCTGCAACTGAACTGAAAACTTTCTACACAGCAGGGACGGCAGTGGCTTCAGCCGGCACAGCTTCAGGTTCCTCAGGATGTTTACGGTTCCAGCGGATGGCGTGGATGGTACACAGGACAGTAGGGAGGAGTACGCAAATGATGATGACAATCCAGTCACTCAGCTGCAGATACGGGGAGAACACGACATTGAACAGTCCTTCCTTGTCGGGGTAAGCTGAATGAACTGTGGCAAGTTCTCCTGGTCGGGAAAAATCAGAAGTTCCTTTGACAGCAGTACCTTGGACTCCGAAGACTCCAGTGGAAACAAACGTCGTGTCGCTCTTCCCATCTACAACTGTTTGAGCAATGAGTTGGGAGTTGAAGAAAGGTCGACTGAAATAGGCGCCGATGGAAAGAAGAAATGAGCTTCCAAGAATCAGGGTTGGGAATTTGTATCTTCCTTCAATGAAACGGTTGACTATCAAAGTCAGAGCAATCCCGCCGACAATCAGGAATGGCAAAACCCTGATGAGGAACCCTAATGACTGAACATGGAAGAATTCTGCTCCGATTAGGTTCTCTGAACCTAACGTCCAAGGGTCGACGGTGCCGTTGATGTCTCCTTTTGTAAGGATGCCGTTGTCTGCAACTTTATCCACTCGATGGAAGAATGTATCCTCTGACCCAGGTGGGTTGAAGAGAATCGTGTCTTTTTCCTGAACCTTATCAAAAGAAGCTGGTTTGCTGACTACAAGAGTTCCTACTGGAGCGTAAGTACCCATTGAAGGGGTTTGGATGATGAACGACCTGAAGCCACTGATGTAGAAGACACCAATAACGATCAGGAACGCTGCAACTAATCCGAAACCGATCCTTAAAAAGATGCGTGTTTTTGCAGTGGAGGTTGTCATTAGATGATTGTCTTGTTCCCGGACCATGTGAAGGTTTGAGTGAATCCGTTTTCTGTGATGCGTACAGGGATTAGCAGGTGAAGCCCTACGTCATAGTTGGCGTTGTAAGTGGTGTCTCTTGCTACAGAAGTAACAAGGGTCTGAGACGCGGCAGGTGTTGATGGTGCAAGGTTGGCTTCAGCTGCGTTAGCTAATGAAGTCAAAGTGTAAGTAGACGACAAGGCTGGACAAGAGGTTCCTGCAGGGTAGATGCAGGCTCCTGCTGTTGTTCCGACAGTGACTCGGACATGGCTGCAAGGGTTGGCTGCGTTACCAGGCAGAGTACCAGTGTACGGAACCAAACCTGTGTCATCCAGCTTCCAATGATGCGTAGCCCCTAACGTCTTCACCTGGTTCTGGTAATTAGTCTGTGTCCCTGAGGTGTTCAAAGCTGAAACCTGAGCGGCGGTAAGAGGAGTTGGAATCACGGTGAAGTTTGACAGGTTACCGTTGAAGTACTGACCTGTGCCAGGGTAGTTTTCGTTGGAGCGAGCTTGTCCAACTCTCCAATAACCTGTGGTGTTTTCCGCTGCAGTTGCTGCGGAAAAAGTACTTGTCGCTACTTGAGCTCCATCAATGTAGAGGGTGAGGTTGGAAGTGGTTGAGGTTACTCCAGAGCGACCTGTGACGACAGCGTAATGCCAGTTGTTGTCGTTGTATGCAGCAGTGCTGGCAATGTTCCTGGCTGCTCCTGAGTAGGTAGAGAAACCAACACGACCAGTTGAGGTCATGTACATGTGGCGGTCGTATGTGTTTCCTGCAACTGTAGAGTTACTGCTGCTCCAGCCGAACATTGCACCAGAAGCTGAAGCTGTTTTGAACCAGACGCCTAACGTGAAGTTGGTGAGACCAACTCCTTGCGTTACGTCTACAGAGACTGTGTTGGTTCCGTTGAAGCTCATGGATTCAGAACCGCTCAGAGCTGCAGGTCCTGCTTGGTCAAAGGTGGAGTTTCCTCTGACCAGTAACGGGTCAGTTGCGGTGATGGTGTTGTCCAGTTTTGCAGGGAAGCAGCTGAGTGCTTTGTAGCTGGCTGAAGTGAAGTTTGTTGTCCCTGTGGCGCTGAGGAGTGTGTTAGTGCTGGCTGTTCCTGTTGCAGGTGTTGAAGCAGGAATGACTGTAGTTGCACAAGAGAAGTTGGTTGAAGCAGGGATAGTGCTTCCTGATGGCACTGAGGAGCATTGCTGTGTTCCGTTAGTGGAAGCTGTAAGAAACGATGTCCCTGTTCCAATTGTGTTGGTGGGGTTGTTGAGACTTGCAGTGAAACCGGCGAAAGCAGTGTGCGAACCAATTAGAACAATGACCGTCAAGAAAGCAGCCATGATGCTGGCTACAGCTGCTTTCTTGACGGTCATCATGAGGTTCTATCTTTCAGTGTTGATGCGGGTGATTATGATGCGAATGCCCAGGTGAGTGGCTTGTTAGCTGACAGACCCTGGTGAGCGTTGGTTGCTGAGTTGTCTACCATCACGGAGAACTGGTAGGTACGAGTTGCACCTGGTGCAAGAGGTGTTGCAAGGGCAATAGGTGTTGTTCCGATGGAGCTAAGAGTTGTTGTTGAAGTTGGTGTTGCACATGCTGCAGCGGAGGCTGGAAGGACGCAAACAGGAGTTCCAGCTGCTGTTACGTCAGCGATGGTGACGTTGACTTTTCCACAGAAACCAGCTGCGTCAGAACCGTTTACTGCTCCGTTGGCGGATGTTACACAGTCACCAGGGGTAAGTGTGAAGGTGTTAGCTGGGAGTGTACCGTTGTTCTTGATGCTTACAGTGGACTGGATAACTGTACCAGGTGCAGCTGTTGTGCTTCCACCGAATTTGTTGATGGTGGAACAAGTTCCTGCGTTAGCAGCTGTGACGGTTCCTGCAGCTGAAGACAAACAGGTTGTTGCTCCCTGTGTTTCTGTCATGAGGAGGGTTCCCGACCCGACAGTGTTGTTGGTGTTGTTGATGCTGGCGGTGAAGCCAGAGAACGCTGGGGTGAGTGCGAAAGCTGCGAAAGCTGTTGCGACGAGACCCATCAAAACTGTGAGGAGTACTGATCTGCGGCGTGGCTTGGTTTGAGTTGTTGACATGGGGTGTTTTCTTTCTGAGGCTTTTTGCCTGGTTATTTAGTCGGGTTGACTTACTCGATTATTAAGTGTCTTGTTATTCAAGTATCTTGGTTATCGTGTTATTAGTTCCAATATTAGCACACAATTTTCAGGTTCCCTGTCCCCAATTAGGGGGACTAATGTCCACCTGACGAAATTTGGGGTACTATTTCCGCTGTTTTTACTTGACAAATACTCATTCGGAACATCGACCCAAACCAGTTTGGGGTACAAAAATTTTTATGCAAAAACACAGAAAAAGTAGTTGATTTCTGAGGGAAAGTCAAAACTGGAGACTCTTTACCAAAATCAGCTCCTATGGTAAACTTGACATTATGGAAAGCAAGATCGCATGATTCACATCATCACTGGCATCATTGATGATGCTTTCGCTGACTCCGAACTCACTCCCAATGACCAGAGCAAAGTGCGAGACATTCTGGTCTCCAGCTACTTAGAAGACATTCATTTCTTTGACAGCGAAACAGCAGCAAACCATCATATTTACAGTAACCACATGACAGATGCACAAGATGTTCATCGTGTCGGTTCTGTTTGCTTCGTCCTTCCAGGTGATCTAAACATCAACAAAAAAGCAAAACCTTTCATCCGTAGCCTTCAGGATCGATACAAGGACAACCCTGAACGCATCGGGACAGAAGTTCGAAAAGCCACAGCAACAATTCACTCTGTCAGACAGGCTTTTCTGAACTATCGCATCTCTCGGAGAAAATACACAGAAGGCAGCCATCTGTTAGATGCTGAGCCTGTGTACCCTGAAGACATTGTTCTGCAGAAGTTCTACGAATGCGGTCGCAAAGTCCAATATTCAACAAAAGAAGACACAGAAGTACATCTCCAAAGTGGCAACGATCCATATCAGTGCCACTGGTGTGGTAACTGGCATCAAGGAAGAAAACCTTCAGGTGAGTTCATTCCGTTTGAGATGAAAAAGCACAGATGGCAGCAATCCTGGCGACGACATCATGGAATCTGATGTCTTTCACCATAAGGTGCTATAGTAAAGGTAATCCATCAGGCAAAAAGATTCCCCTGTCGCTTTGATGGAAGGAAAGTGTTCAGAGGAATCTGCTGTCCTGAACACTGGAAGCTGAACGAAATGCTCTCAGACATTGCTGGTCTTTGACGTGGATATCTGCTGTAGCCCGGGTTACCGGCAGAAGATAAGACCGCGCGAGCAGTGACTGACAACACCCGACACAGAAGCAAGCATCGTCAGCGAAATCCACATTGAACCCTCCGGATGTGCCCGTCCGGAGGGTTCAATCATTTAAAGTGTAAAACAAAAGTTGACAAAACCACAGTTTTGGCCGAGAATGACTGAGACTATTAACAGCAGCTAAACAACAGGAGAACCATGAGCTTCATAGGAGGGTGTGTCTTTCTTGCCACCATCGTCCTTTCTCTCATTAGTGTCCTTCTTGCACCAGGGGTTACGCACTATGTGATTACCAAGAAAGAAGCTGAGCTGGATGAGGAAATTGTCGAACTAAAAAGTTGACAACCAACCCCTAAGCTGTTACGCTACACTTGATGCTTCAGAAGGAAATCCCAGAAATCTGAAAGCACGGAAAACTGTTGGTTGGGTTCTGTAGTTACCTGCAGTTGGAAGCAGTAGAGGTCGCAAGTTTGGCCCGTTTTGCGTCATGTGAGCCTGTTCAGAAATTAGGTCCTCTGAGCAGTTGGCGTGAGATAACCGACCAGAACTTTTACCACCTTAACCATGTGTCGCTCTATTTGCCGTTTGTCTCACAAAATCAACCCTCCAAGGGACACTCTTGGAGGGTTGATTTCTTTCTGCAATCCGAAACGTCAGCCAAGGACCACAGAAGCTGTTTGGGTCGATCCATCTCTTGAGTAAGAAACGGCCACAGAAGTTCCTGGAGCATCTTGTTTGATGACAGCTGTCAGCTGGGTTGCTGAACTGATAACAGAGTCATCAACTTTCAGGACGACATCCCCAGACTGCAACCCTGCTTCATCAGCAGCTGAGCCGTTAGCAACTTCTTGAATTTGAGCTCCTGTGGAAAACGAAGTAGCATTCTCTGCGTAATCATTCACAGTGACACCCAAAGAACCATGAGTCCCTTCACCATTTTTGATAATTTCATTGGTGATGCGTTTCACATAATCTGAAGGTATAGCATACCCAATACCAATGCTTCCTGATGTGTTAGTTGTGGAAGCAATTGCAACGTTCACACCAACAAGGTTTCCGTTTCCGTCAAGTAGAGCTCCTCCTGAATTGCCCGAATTGATTGCAGCATCAGTTTGGATGGCTGACAAAGCAATAGTGTCTGGATTTTGTGAGTTTGAGCTGCGACCATCCACTTGGGAAGAGGTGACTACGATTGGCCTGTCTAATGCTGAGACGATACCAGTGGTTACTGTGCCAGAAAGACCTAAGGGTGAACCAATGGCGATGGTGGTACTGCCGACTTCAGCTTTTGAAGAAGAAGCGAATTTGATTGGAGTGATACCTTCTGCGGTGTCACTAATTTTGAGTACAGCTAAGTCTGCAGTGGAGTCATAGCCAACGAGCTCAGCATCGTAGGTTTTGCCTTCACTTGTCTGAACAGTGATGGTTCCTGAATCTGTCGCTCCTTCCAATGTTGCAACATGAGCGTTAGTGACGATGTAGCCGTCTTGACTGATGACCACACCGGAACCACTACCAGCTGCTTGATCTGAAACAACTCCTACTGTTACTACAGAGGGTAAGGCTTTATTGATGGTCTCTGATAGGTCTGACGTTGATACTTCGCTTACTGTCTGGGTGACATTTGAGGACGTGGAGACAGGGGAGTTGTTGTTACCGTCTGCCAAATTCACAGCCGTTCCTCCTACTATCCCTCCAAGAAGTGCAGAAGCAAGGCATGCAACGACACCGCCGGCTAACACTTTCTGTTTGAAAGAACGACCTTCATTCTTTCCTGGTTGCTGCTGTTCAGGCATGTCAGGGTAGTAGTAAGGCTGATAAGCTGGTTGGTACGGTTGTTCTGGACGGTTGTCACTCATAATGGGGTCTCCTTTGCTATGTTGTATAGCATCGGCAATAGAGCAGTGCTTGCAGGCTTCATTCAGTAATGTTACAGCAAGTACTTAGCTGAATCATAGAAAACTGTCCCCAATCGTTAAACAACGAGTCCCCTTGTTTCCAAGGGGACTCGTTGTTTTGTCATGCTGCGTCTCTCAGTGCAGCATGTTCTCTCCAAGAATTTGCAGAAACAGGGTATTGCCGTCATGACCTACCACTGTGTAGGAGATGTTCCCAAGTAAACCTTCCAGTATCTGTTCCTCCATCAGGTCAAAGATGGACTCCATCGAACTCTCCAGGAAAGTGTCCAGGTCCATTGCGATGACAACATCAATCATGCCGTCAGGGAATCGGGTGGCTACTTCGTCCTGAGTGAGAGGCTTCTGCAGAATTTCCATGATGTTTCTGTCTCCGTTGTGTGTGTTGTGGTGCGTGTTTTGTGAGTGTTTCTTGCTGTTGTTGTGTACCACAAGTCTACCATTAAAAGGCTGTTCTTGCAACTCTGAAGCCTATTCTGACCAGGCATTTTAATAAATTTCGACCACTTTCTGATGACGATTTTCAACCCAGGTGACGCTTTCTATGCGGGTAAGGTTTTACGTCTTTTCCCAAGACCGGCAGATACTCCTTGAAAAGATTTCGAGAAAAGTGTTGACAGCCTTCTTCAGAGTGTGTTACGATGTTCACATAAGGAAAGAAGATGCTCAGGCTTCCGCCTCTGATACTTTCCAAGGAGAGAGCAATGCTGTGAGAATAAGCCTCAGAAAATCTCTCTCCTCGATCAGCTCTAACTCAAACCAACTTGGTTGGGATTACAGCAAATGAACTACAATCCATCCCCTGGAACTCCAGTGGAAGAAGATGTACTCTACTTACAATTGAATAATATTCCCTAACTCGGTGACCAGCCTATCCTCGTTATGCAAGAGGTGTGGCGAGTGTCCAGCAAGACACTTCTTAGTTGGGGCGAAAATGAAACAGATGTTCAGCTTTGCTGAGCTGTTCACTCTGAATGCGGTAGGTTCGATTCCTATCATGGTGTAGCAACCAGCCTGGGTCCGGTAGCGTTCTCATTTTCAGAACAAGGTCTAGTGATGAGGTAACGAGTCCGAAGTGAACGCTGGTTGCGAGCCAGACTAAGAATCACTGAAACTTACGGATTGACCTAAAGAGTTTGAACAGAAAGGTGTGAGTGTCCAACTTGCACCTTTCTGTTGTTTTTCCTGATACACATCCGTCCATCTAACCATCTCACAAAGGAGAACCATGGATTACCCTGTTATCACCAAGCTCACTGCAGAGCAGCTGCAGTTCTTCGCTGACGTTGACCAGAAGGTCGAGCAGGTACTTACTGCTGAGTTCAGTAATGCCCACCAGCATTACTCCAACTTCTTCTACCTGACGGAGACCATCGACTCCGTGTTCGGGGAAGGCTTCCTGGAGGCTGCCCAGATGGTGGACTACATGAAGGTTCAGACTGAAGCTGACAACCTCACACATACCGTTCTGGTGCTTCTGGACTACGCCCGCACCATGGGTGAAGCGTCCAGTGTTGGTCGCTTCATGAACTACTGGACGTTCTACCAGAACTTCAGAGACTACCACTTTGAGGAATTGGAAGCCGCAGTTCAGGGGGCGTAGTCCCAAGCAGGTGCTTGCAACGAAAGTAAGCACCTGCTATCCTCCAAGTATTCATTTCTTAGACAAGGACAAATCATGAACATCACCATCAACGGTCGGAAGACCACCTTCTCAGGTCAGAACATCACCATCACCAACGGCAAGGTCATCATCGACGGCAAGGAAGCCAATGTTGACGAGTTCGCCACAGACAAGGTGTTCAACATCGTCGTCCACGGTGACGTTGACTCCATCTCAGGAGAGTTCACTGATGTCACTGTAGAGGGCAGTGCAGGCACCATCTCCACCATCTCAGGCGATGTTGAGGTCAACGGTGACGTGGACGGCAACATCAAAACCGTCTCTGGTGACGTGGATGTGAATGGTGACATCGACGGTAACGTCAGCACCATCTCAGGCGATATCAACAACTAATCCATGAAAGAAGCCTTCCCTGATATTGACCAGGGAAGGCTTCTTTGTTTAACCTGCAAACAAGATAAGGCCTGAACCTATATTATCTCTATGCCTTACACCTTATTCCTTGTTACCTTAGGAACGATCATTGGTATTGGCGTTGGAATGGTGTTTTATTTCTACCGCAAGCAGCTAAATTGGGGCGATTCAGCCAAACGGGACTCTTTCGCTGTCGGGTCTTATGCTTTTGCTCTTATATTAGCGGCAGGATATGGTCTCGGCTTAGACACTTGATCTGTGGTAAAGTGGTCTTATGCCTAACTACAACTACAAGTTCGCCTACTCTGAGCTGACAAAAGAGCAGGTTGAGTTCTTCCTCCGAGTTCATGCGAAGTCAGTGAATGTACTGTTCTCCGAATTTGGCGACGCCACTAAGTTTGATGAATTCCGCCGGCTCACTTCAGAGCTTGATGAGGTGTTCGGCGCAGGAGCTACTGAAGCATCCAGTGATGTCAACACGACAGGGTACACGCACTTCGATGATTACACACGTGAGGTACTTGCTTTGGTCTCCACTATTGTGGAACTGCGAACGAGTGGCTACTTGGAGAACTTCTTCCGCAACCAGGAACACCTCGGGGATTACTATGACAGACTGGACATTGTTAGCCTAATTCGTAAGTATGAACTGAATGAGGAAGACTACGAGTGAATCTGACTTTGGAGTTGACAGCCTCATAGGAGATGATGTAGTGTCTTATCTGTAAGGCAAGCAGAGACGCAAAGCTTCAGAAAAAACAGCGTGGTAACTCATATGGTTTGAGCTTCCTGTGAATGGAAGCTGGACAAAACACTGGGTGGAAACTCAGGGACATCGGTTCAAATCCGATTATGGGTACAGAGTTTGGGTGAACGACGTGAATCCGTTAAAGGCACCTGCGGGTTCGAGTCCCGCTTCATCCACTTGATAATTCAAAATCTTTCTCATGGTTCAATGGTAGAACAGCCCTGATTCAGGGTAAGAGATGAAGGTTCAAATCCTTCTGCAGCCCTTTTGGCTGTATCGCATAATGGTAATGCACCCCTGCGGCAGGGCAACAGATGAGGGTTCGAGTCCTTCTGAGAAAACTCATTCTAACTATTTTGTCCTTTTCCTAATCCTGTTACAGAAATTGTGTTTTGGACCGATTATCTGGTTAGAAAGTTTTTCGAGAATGATTTGCTTGAATTCAAATCCTGTGCTATAGTCATTCTCGTAAGGAAGAAAGCCTGAAGTTGGAGGCTCAATCCATAAGCACTACCAGTTCAGTTGACTGAGCTGCACACAATTCAACAGATACACAACTTCTCACAAGAAAGAGAAGATGGAATGCAGTCCGAGAAGGCAAATGAGGTTCAATTCCTTTCTAAGACAGTCAGCTGGGACGTTGACCATCAGTTCTTAAAAACTGGTGCCAGGCATGGTGAATGGGTTAAAAACCTGTCGCTGCATTTCTCTTCTCCTCTTCACAGAATATGCTCTAGTGGTGGAATGGTATACACGGTTGACTTAAAATCAATTGCCTTCGGGATTGTGGGTTCGAGTCCCACCTGGAGTACGGAAACAAAACAAAGCTTGACAGACTGAAAACAGTGTGATAAGCTGAAAGCATCAAGTCGAAGAAAACAGATTTGATTGATAACACAATAGTGGTCACATAAACTTCATGTGTCTGTCCGAAACGGCAGATGAGAAGGAAAGCAATAGCATCGGCTGTGTTGGATGCTGTCCGTGTCAGATTGTTTTCCTCACAGGCACATAGATCATGGTCTGATATCCGCTGATAAAGTTGGTGTCAGATCAGCAAAACTCTCCAAAGCTTACGGGCGGCGGAGGAAATCCATGATGAAGGTTGCCTCCTTCATTTGACTGGAACGGTAATGGTCATGGTTGAATCCATTCACTGCATTTCCTGGTTTCAAGGCAATGAACCGCAGCTTTTTGGTCTTCTCTAAGTGAGGAAATTAGGAGAAGACCCCTTTTTACAAAGAGCAACACGTACGCTTCTGTGGTGGAATTTGGCAGACACGCCAGGCTAAGAACCTGGTGCCTGTAATGGGCGTAGGGGTTCAAGTCCCCTTGGGAGCACGCAACATGCAATGATTCTGTGACATTCTCCAAATGAATCAAAATGACAAATAAGGAGAACATCATGGAAAAAGTAACATTAGAATTAACCCTGGAAGAGCTAATATTCATGCGTGATGCCTTATGGTTTTACGAGAACGATAGCGGAAGATATGACGAAAAATTAGGTGGACCTATTTTTAGTCAGTTTCCTGAGGGGATAATTACCTAACCTGAAAGACTGTAAGAAGCCCTGAACCAAGGTACCTGGGACAGGAGAGACAACAGGTGGACAGTATGGTATTTACTGAGATAGCATAAGCAAGGATAATGCGCACGAGAGTGGTATGCAGGGTTCGACAACCTGCCTCAGTTGAAAAAGAGGGTTAGTAAACTACCCCTGGATGTTATAGGGTTAATGGCAAACCAGGCCGCAATTGTGTGGTCCATGCAAGTTCGAATCTTGCTGACATCAAAAACATGCTCTTGTGGCGGAATGGCAGACGCGCTTGATTCAAAACCAAGTTTCGCAAGAAGTGTGGGTTCAAGTCCCACCAGGAGCACAATAAACAAAAGGGAAACTATGTACGTAATTATCAAGTCCGATGGTGACATTGACTACACTTCGGTGTTCGGACTTTTCGGTACAATTGAAGAAGCTGAAAAAGTTATCCCCGAGGGTGATCCCAATTTCACTTACCGCGTAGTTCCACTCGAAGAGCCTTTGCGGCTGGATTTTACTGCCTGGCTGAGAGCAAAAAGAGATGCTGAACGGAACGGTGTTGCAAACATCTGAACATCATGCTACTCTTCTAAACATGAAGTAACTGCACCAACCAAAAACTGAATACTGATACATGTTCGACACTTGTGTTGAGAGCTATGGAAACTATTGGATATAGAAAACCAAAAACTCACACAAGGAGAAAACATGAACGAGATTGATTACAACGACATTGACCGTCTTCGCAAGATTATGGTAGGACGCCGGATTGTTGAAACCCGAAAGGGTGTCGACAATGGCATGGATTCCTTGGAATTCGTCCTTGATAACGGAACCATCCTTCAGGCTCTTGAAGCTGAAGGTGGTTGCTGCGAGAACGGTTGCTGGACGGTCGACGCTCCTAACGATGCACCTACCCAGGTCATCACGGACGTTGAAGTTGTAGATGACTATCTGGATGAGTGGCAAAGCGAAGCAACGCTTCGAATGTTCATTTATGCAGAGGGAATCAAGACGGAAATTGTTCGCAGCGAAGGAACGGACAACGGCTACTACGGTTGGGGATACCACGTATTCGTAACCGAGAAGTCGGCTGACTGAACCAACGCCCAAGGGCGGTTCGACATAACAAATGGCAGGAACCCTGAAGCCAGGGTTCCTGCCATTTTCGTTTTGACGAATGAGGAGGAATGACCGATAACTTTTTAGGCTATCTTCCCCTAAACGAAATTTCACCCATGCACAGATTTTACAAAACGCTACACAGTTCAAAAGCTGCTATTGACCTTGCCAGTATTATGGTTGGTGTCATCATTATTGGTTTGATTGGTGGTGTTATCGCTGCTACTGTCTTTGCCGTCATTCCTTGGTCTCAGGACAAAGCAGCTAAACAGCAACTTGACTCCATCCATACAGCTCAAAACGCAGCTTACGGACTCAGCTCTGACGCTCAAGCTGCAGCATCCTCTGGGATGACTCCAAATAGCTTCCAAAGCTCCACTGACTTAGCTAAGTACAATCTATTGTCAACTGGTACCAACTACTGCACCGTCCCTTCCTCAGATAAGAAAAACTACACAGGCTATTCTCTTTCGAGTTCAGGAGCGATTTGGGCTGCGACTAACGATAAGAAAGCTCAGCGAGTTGACACCGTACCTGCCGGCGACTGTGCCTGGCTGAACAGTTCAGCTGGAGGAACTCCAACACCAGTCGGACCAGCACCAGGAACAACTCCTGTGACCATGGACCCAACTACTGGATTTGGCACATGGGGCATTCAGTCCAGTAACTCTGGTTGCACAGTCAGCAGCGGTGCAACAGGAATGGTGATGAACATTACTACAAGTTTAACCGGATGTAAAGTGTCTCAATCCTTTGACACAGTGCCAGGTAAAACTTACACACTTCAGGTCACTTCCAAAGCTGCACGTAGCTACTCTGTTGGATGGGGTTCTGACGCTGGTTACCTCCTAATGAGCTCAGATGCTTCTACCGCAACAAAAACATCTGTATTTGATATCAGCGCAACACCACAGACTCTTAATTTGACTTTTGTGGCAACTAAAGACCGGACTGCTATCAGCTTGTTGAGTAGAGATAACACGACGAATCAGAACCTTCCTTACAAGCATACGTTCACCAGCATTAAGCTAACTCCTGCTGCATAATCGAAGTTCTTTCAACTAAGAAATGGGTCTGTCAGATTGACAGACCCATTTCTTAGTTTGACCCTTGCATAGAGTAAAACCTTCTGATACGCTGACATCATTCCCGTTCAGTAGCAATTACCAGAGAGTTCGTATCATGTTCGCAATCCTCGCTGCTCTTTTATTCCTTTTCATCTTGGCTGCTTTTATTCTGTGTGGGTGGGCAATTGTTACGCTCATCCGCTGGGGAATTGAGGACACTCGCAAGCATAAGAAGTGGGAAAAGCAGCAGGAGGAGGAACGTCTCAGCTGGCTGCAGACCCAGAAAAGGAATCGTGTTAGCCAGGAGGACTGGCTCGAATATGTCAAGGCAGAGAATGACCGTCACACCAAGTACGGAGTCCTTTCCCAGCACCTACTGCAGCTGATGCAGCAGGACAGTACTGAGTTCAACAACCTGGCTTCAGATGTTGAGCGACAGGACTACCTGAAGAACCTCTCTGGTGTTCCCCTAATTGCCTTCCATGATGCTCGAACCTTCAACCGAGCATACCGTGCAGCTTTGAACACTTACCTCCCTCATCAGCTGAAGCTACACACAGGACGAGGCGGAAACATCACCAATGTTGCGAACGAAGGACCTTTCACGGACAGCTTTACTCGCATCAAGGGTGGACGAAAGATTCTGGTCTCTCGCTAACAAACATCTTGACTTTATTTACAAAGCCTGATAGAGTGTAAGTAATACACCGCAAGATAATGGAACATAAAGGGTCGCTACCTGTTGTTCTGAGCGGATGAATCGAGAACAATAGCACAAACACTCGATGGGGACTGTTAGTTTACGAAAACAGCATCCTGAGGATAAACTTAGCCACAGTCTATTCCAGGAATGAAGACAGGCAAATCAATCAGCCTACAGTCACAAGATATTCTTAGTATTACCCTTCCAACCGCCTCCAAAAGCCTATTCTCAGGAGCTTACAATTGAGCGTTTCTGTTCATGATGTAGTCAGCTACTTCTTTGAGCTTGACAAAGATGGGCGAGGCTTTTCCTCAATGCAGCTCCACAAGCTGTGTTTCATCGCGGATGCTCTTTACCAGCGAGCTACAAGTCAGCCTTTGTTTGTAGAGTATTTCACTCACGCAAAAAGAGGTCCTCGTTATGCTGAACTACTTCCTTACCATGAGAAGGCGTACACCATTTACGAATGGCCAGCAGGAAATACCAGTAGCCTGTCTCTTGGGCAGCGTAACTACCTGACTGAGATTTTCAAAGCGTATTCGTTCATTCCTGGTCCCCAACTGGCTGAACTGACGCTGAAGTACCCTGAATATCGAAACACTCTCCCCAGGGATGTTTCGAAGTCGCTCTAACTTTTTTCTTGCTGGGCTTGACATTGGCAAAAGTCAGGGTGTAAGCTCAAACATGAAAGGGCAGAGAGAAACTGCCACCAAGGACTGCATATGCTTTCAGTATAAGGGAAGACCACGCAGTTCGTATTTCCGTTTAGTTTAAGGCAAAACAGAGGGCCGTGTTACTTGCGCCTTCTATACAGGTTCAAGTCCTGTCGCGGGAGCTCTGGAAGAAGCCAATAAGGCGTCTTCCATTTTTCATGCTCAGAAAAACATCGAAAGGATGTTCAGCGTTGATTACCGAAACCCTCACCCTCTCTCATGGGGTCATGGTCGTGAAGGACAAGTTCCAGGCTGGGGACTTTGCCCGCAGCTTCAACCAGCGTTATGGTTCGAACTCCTACTTCGCTGGTACCTGGGAGGAGCTGGAGGAGCTTGTCTCCCAGCACCGTGATGACTTCGAGCCTGGTACTGGCAGCGTGGATAATGATGTCATCCTGGTGAACGTCCCCGCCGCAGGCTTCTACACGTGCATTGCGGAGATTACTCCTGAGAACCAGCATCTGGTTCAGGAGCGTACGCATGTCCGTCAGACGGGCGAGAAGCCTGTTGTGACTCGCACCATGGACGGCATCAAGCCTCCTGCAAAGTTCGTTCAGGTTGTCTGCTACCGTGCAGATGTCCTTGACCGTGATGACAGCCGCACGACGGACGCTGAGTGGGAAATTATTGCTGTGAACGCACAGCTGGACAAGTACACTCCCATGCACCCTACGACGATGCTGCGTAACGCAAATCACGATAAGGGCGGTACTTACCGTGAGTACTCTCAGAAGGACTGGGACGATGCTTACTCGTTCTGGGACAAGCATGTCTATGTGACTGAGAGCTGAGAAGTTGGCGGCGAGCAAAGAGGTTGTTTTGCTCGCCGCCAACTTTTTGGTCTTTTTCTATTAAGTCTTGCGAAAGAACAGATAAGTGTGCTAAGCTGTTATCAATAACAAAATAAGCTTCCATAGCTCAACGGCAGAGCAAGCGCCTCTAAAACGCATGGTTGTGGGTTCGATTCCCACTGGGAGCACGCTAAATCGGATGTTATAGGTGACTGTAATATTCGGTAAAGCAAGTTACAGGTTCTGTTGTCCGGACGATGAGAACCTGTATGGAAATACCCTGCAAAAACATACGTACCAACACATAAGAACAACGTCGCTTTAGTAAGATGGTCGCAAAGTTCTGGGGGAAGGACCGCTGGGTTAGCTTCTTAGGGAGTGAACACGTGGTGTTAGCAGAGTCTTACTGTAATTGTATTTCCGACAGTGGGTAATCACATTTGTGAATGCCAACTGTGCATGCTCTTGTGATGAAACGGCAGACATGCGAGCCTCAGAAGTTCGTGCCTGTAATGGGCGTGTGGGTTCAAATCCCACCAGGAGCACCGAAATAAGACACCAATAACCTATAGTGATAGACAGCTGGACAAACTGGTTATGTCTTACAGCTGATTTGCTTATTGTATAGGGGAATACAAACTATGTCTCGTCGTAATGCCTATGGTGCCAAAATGACACTGCGTGAAAGAATTACCGACCCGTCTCACGATCACAACGTGTTCGCCAACTGGGTTGTCGGTCTTGGTGTTCTTGGGAACTTCCTCGTCATCGTAGGAAGCTTCCTTGGGGCTATCATCCTGCCTATCATCCTCATCAATGCTGAAGCGAACCCTCAGGCTCTGCAGAAGTTCATGCTGTTCTCTTTCACCTGGGCAGTATTAGGCGTGTACCTTCGTCAGAGGGACACCACAGCGAGCAAAGTCGTCACCATCCTCATCGCAACATTCGTTGCGTTCTACGGCTACTTGTTCATGTTCAACTTCTCCAACTTCGAAGAGCTTTCCAGTTTCACTGTTGGGATGTGGCTCATCTCCACAGTCTTCCTGCTGGCAATTGGTAGCTTCACCGCACCTCTGAGGCTTCTTTGGAAACTGGGTACTCGTCTTGTGCAGAAGGTTCGCAGATAGCTCTCAAAATAGGTAACGCTGGCACACGAACTAATTGTGCCGGCGTTACCTATTTGTTTGCGACTACCAGGAGCTGCTTTCGTAGTTAATGTTCTTGACAATTTTTTGAAAGTTTTGGTCTGTGATTTCAGGGTCCTCAAGCTCAGCAATGAACTTTGTGCTGAACCGAATTTTACGAGCATAAGCACCTGTCGCAGTTCGAACCCCTATCTGCTCTGCAGCATGTCGGGCGTCAAAGAACAATGTGCAGTCACGTTTGTCTATAGCAGAATTCATCATTTTTAGCAGCAGAGCCAGTCGGGGAGCAGGAGCGGCAATGTTCGGGTCGGACATGGGTACAGCCTACCAAAAAAATAAAATATTGTCCGTTTTAGTAACACTTTACAACAGACTCTATTGTATTGCCTATTGAATCATGATACACTTTGTTATCAACCTTAGGAGTTTTGTGTCTGAACAACCAACTGATCGTATTGCCGAGCTTTTCGCTGCTTACCTTGAAAGAGCCACAGGTTCTGAACGAGACACAAAGGCTGGCACTTTGGACGATGGCGAAGCTGAGGAAGTGTACCTTGAAATCGCTCGTCTCAGTCAGCTGGATTCGCATCTGCAAGCTTTGTTCTATCTTGAAGGTGTGCTGAGTAGAGAAGCAGCCAGAGGTCGCAGGTGTTCAGTCTGCCTTCGCTACGATGACGAGAATTGCACCTACGACTGCTAAACGGTCGTTTAGTGAGCGAAATTAGAAGAATGGTATCCTTGAAGAGCGATACCAAAATGCCATCTACATAGGAAATAGCAATCATGCAGCTCTTCGACACTCACAAAGCTGGCTTTCTTCATTACAAGGATAGTCGATATGTTTTTCATGCTCTGGCCCTGGAATGGGTCTTGGGTGTCAACTCTTGGCAAATTCCTGTGGGTGAAGCTCCTGAAGCTTTTCAAGCCCTAAAACAAGAAGGCCTCATCTCAGCTGAAGGTGATGTGACATCAGACTCTTTCGTCGTTCAGTTCACTTTGAAGGGGGAAGAAGTCATTAAAAACTACGACTTCTTTTCGTTCACTGAAGTTGAAGAGAACTTTGTTGCTTTAGAAGAAGCCATCCACCGGCAGAAATCATTTGATCTGGTTCAAAGCAACGTCCTTTCCCAAAAGCTACTCAAAGAAGACAATAGCCTGCTTGAGGAATTCATCAGCTTGGCTAAAAGAGTTGATGTTGAAGAAGTGAGTTATGCCTCTGAAAGAGGGATTATGTACTCGCTCAAAGGACAAAGCCCTACGGATGTTGCGGACTCCCTGTTCAGCTCCACTTCTGCTGCTTGTCTCGCTTTGAACGCTGTAGTGAAAGAGCTTCACATGACGGAAGAGTTTGATCCCCTAATGGTAGGAGTGAAGTCCCTAAATAGAAACACGCGGTTCTACGATGCGTCGATGAATCCTGTGCCTGTGCGTTTCACTGCAGTGGTTGCTCAAGAGCGGGTGTCTTTCATCAACTTCATCCTCACTAAAGGCCCTAAATCTGACCAGTTCAGAGAAGCTGAATAATGTAGTTTGGTGGCTGGCGTGCGGTCGAATGGCTCGAATAATGACACTATCAGCAAGTAGTTTTGTGAGATAAATGCTGGTCAGAGATACTTTTAGGTGTATCTGCAAAACTTTTTCAAAGTTTTTCCTGTTTCGAGTTGACAAAGCTTTCAAGCGGGTGATAGTGTGTACTCATAAGCGAGAGAGAAACAAGCAGATAATAACTGATGAACTTCTTTCTCCAACGTATTTTGATAACACAATAGAGAACAGATATTGTAAAACTTGTCAGGTCTTCATCAGACAAAGAACCGACGTACACGCTGAGAAGCGTTGACGATGATGTAGTGTATTCTACCTGGCTCGTGCCACTACCAAGGCGTAGTGGTAGATGACAGAACCCTTCGGGGTGAAGGTCAATGCTGACAAGGCGAGAAATCGCCCCAGTAATACTGGCAGCCTAGCGATTACGGACGCGAAGCAGCCCTAAGATGTCATCTGATTTTCCTACAAAATATAGTCGGGATGGAACGAAAGTTGGCTCCTCGGCTAATGGAGGTAACAAAACACGATGCTGAATATTCAGTAAGTGAGCGAAAAAGCCTCTCCTATTGCCCCTTAGCTCAATTGGCAGAGCAGGAAGCTGTTAACTTCAAGGTTGCTGGTTCGAGTCCAGCAGGGGCAGCAATGCATCTCCCATAAGGAAATGCAGCAATATGTAATGAAGCAGTCCATGACTTTGGTTTAGGTTCGATTCCTATTTGTGACTGGCTGTACATCAGTGGAGGCGCGAATGCTTCCCTGGAGTGGAAGTTTGAATCTTCTACGCTGCTTCATGATCGTCTCCCAGATAGGCCTCTATCATCGGCAGATTGATTGTTCTGATTATGTGCTTGGCATGCGCCTCACCCTATGGGTCAGCCCCGCCTCTACCAGCCCAGAGCGAACAATTTGCGTTAGTCTTGACAAGCTCCTGGGAGCTTTATTCCAACACAGTAACAAACCCGCCAGGAAACAATTTCTGGTTTCGCCCCTTTAGCTCAGTTGGTAGAGCAAGGCACTCTTAATGCTTGGGTCCTCGGTTCGAGTCCGAGAGGGGGCACGGTCGTTGTCAAAGAAACGCGTTCGATGACAACGGGTGAGTAGTAAGCGTGGTGTAAGACGAACTATAAGAAAGTTCATGCAACACACAGACATTGGCTCTGAGGAACCGCAGCTGGTCGGGCGGGAAGGTTTACTACAAGCAACATGGTTATGAACCCATGTCCCAACATGCTTTCTTAGTTCGAGAGGTTAGTGCAGGCTGGGTGGTACCAGTCCCGCACAGTCAAACTTAGGTTTGAAGCCCATGGAAGAACGCAACCCTTTGTCGGGTTGAGATGCAGGTTCAAGTCCTGCAGATTGCACAACGGAGTTGACACGCTGAACACAGCGTGGTAAGCTTCAGATAGATCAGGAAGAAATGCTCAGAGAAAAAGTCTGAGACCACCTTCCACAATTATTGACACTCAAAAATGCAGGTCTTTTCCAAAGTTCGATTCTTTGGCTGGGAACAGCAACATTTCCCCAGAAAGAACATTTGAGTCGATACAACCACAAGTTCCCTGGGCTGACCGAGCTTACAGGGAACACTAAAAAGATGGTTGGGTGTTGTACAGCACTGGAAGTAAGCTCGGACAAAAAGCCTCGGCTCAGGGGTCAATCTGAGTCATCATGGGATTATGGCGTAATTATGCAACTAACTTGCCCGCATACTAGTCAAAGCTGGCAAGCGAAAAACATTAGGTAACGCACTGGTCAGTAGCCAGGAGTTGTAGGTTCAAGTCCTGCTAATCCCACAAAGGTTGTGTGTATGTGCCATGCAACTGTGCCAGAGCATCATATTGGATGCAAAAACTGGTCCTTATTCTGCACAGAACCTACCGACCATTGACCTCCTGGTGGAACGCCTTTACAGGTGCAGGAACTCTGAGACGTAGACATGCCCTTGTGGTGGAATTGGCAGACACGCTTGACTCAAAATCAAGTTCCGCAAGGAGTGAGGGTTCAAGTCCCTCCGAGGGCACGGAAGAAGAAACTCTTCTTACAGCTATATAAATCAGTCACTCGGTGTGTGGTAGGGGTTCGAATCCCCTAAATTACCGCTTCAGGAATATGGCTGCCACGGGCGACGTGGCAGCTGGTAGGTGAATTCGAACTTCACCGCTGATTTATATTATGCCCTTTTAGCTCAGTTGGTTAGAGCACTGTCCTGATAAGACAGGGGTCCCCGGTTCAAGTCCGGGAAAGGGCACAGGAGCTTCCCACTAAATTTCGTGAGAAGCAGAGGTAACAGGTGGTGTAGACGGAGAGGCTTGATAGCCTTACCAAAGCAGCAGCATGTAACCCATGTCATCATCATTCGTCAGATGAGACCCCTGTTGCGGAATCTGTCAGCTTTATAACCTGGCTCCTAAAATTTGAACAATGTCTTTTCTCTGAGTGTTCTCAATCCAAACAAAACAGGAGAAGCTCCGAACCAATTTCCGGTTCGGAGCTTCTCCTGTTCTCAGTTAACGTTTAACCCAACTTGACAGTCTGTTGAGCATTTGCATCCATGGTCATGTTCTTGAACTCAGCTCCAGCTGGACCAAGCAAACGGACTTTACCAAACACCGTTTTGCCACTTAACGTGTTACCAGCAGTTACAATACTCAAAGTAGTCGTGCCGTTAGCTTCGGAAGCTCTGAACACTTTGTCTTTCACCACTCCCAAAGGCTGTTGTGTTTTGGCATCCAGAAGCTCAACCACAATCACGTAATCCTGCCCAGCATTCAAATTCGAGTAAGTAACTGATTGCTTCAACTCTGCACCGTTTTTAGCATCGTGGTCACCGTCTGCAGCATCAGTCAGCTCTGAAACAAAAACAGGAGACCCTGAAGGAACAGAAGGAGGAGTGACTACTGGAGGAACCACAACTGGAGGAGTGACTACAGGAGGGGTAACAGGAGGAAGAGTGCTGCCTTCATAGGAAACAATCTGGTTGACATCAGTAGTCTTGTTCAAGTTAGTAATGACGGCTCCGCCAGGGCCAAGCAACCGTGTGTGGGCAACAATTGTTTTACCTTTGAAATTCTCGCTGTAAGCAAAAGTCAAGCTTGTCTCTCCAGTAGCTGAACTTGGTCGGAACACTTTATCCTTGACTCCGCCATCAACAAGAGCTCCTGTTTTGGTGTCAAAAAGTTCAGTGATTACAACATAGTCGTTGTTCGGGGTAAGGCCAGTATAGGAAAGCTTCTGCACGATGCTGCCTCCATTGCTTACTGTATGGTCCCCATCTGCAACATCAGTCAATGAACCAGTAGCTGAAGGCTTCTCAGCATCCACTGGAGGTGTCACCACAGGAGGAACAACAACTGGAGGAGTAGTTGGCTCTGGAGTGACTACAGGAGGCGTAGTAGGTTCGCCAGGGTTTGATGGAATCACTGGAGCTGATTCAACTGCACCAGCAGAATGAATCAACGCGTACAGGTAGGAGCGGGTGTTTCCGTTATCGATGTCACTGTCTTTGAGCTTGCTATACAAAAGCTCAGCACGTTCCTGGTCATTCATTGCAGTCAAAGCAACAGTCCAGTCAACCAAAGGTTGACCTGAAACGTTTTCATTATTGGTCCCAAACACGCTGTCGCTGAGAACATCAAGTTGGGTGTCTCCTACACTCTTCAAGTAAGCAATGTGAGCAGGAGCGACAGGAATGACCTGAATACCGGTAATGGCTGAAGGCTGGCCGCTGAACCAGGTTGCATAATCAGCTTTGCCTCCCCACACCATCGAAAGATGCGGAGCTGTGAAACCGGCACGTTTCTGAGGGTTCAAATAATACTGGACAGCTGTGCGGGCTTCGTTGGAGAACATCCACTGAGCTTCTGTCGCAAGCTCAGTGTTACCAGAAGCTGTAGCCCACAAGTTCAGACCAATCCAAGCATTTGTTGCTTCACTTGTTGACTCCTGGTTGTTTCCATCCTGGAAAGGCGAAACACCTGAAGCCCATGAATGGCCAGCGTAATCGTCAAAGTTGCGACGTTCAATCGCAGTTTCTGTGTCCTGGGTGTTAGCAATGTCAGCAGCAAGAATGTCAGCAACAGTCTTGTACTTAGCTACCAAGGATGGGTCATCCAAAGCCATGGCTCCAGCCGCGTAAAGGAAGTAGCCGTAGTGGAAGTAATGGTCGTTGAATTCTGTGTCTGAACCGTACTCAGCTTTCTGCCCGACAACACCTTTGAGGAGTTCATCATAAGTGAAGCATTTAGTGGATTCTGTTTCGCAACGGTCAGGGTCCATCCACATGTCCAACTCAGCAGTGATGGCTGTTTTCAGCGTTGCAGTTTCTGTTTTCATGTCCAGCTGCTTAGCTAAACGGTACACTTGAACTGCTCGTTCAAGGTACTTTCCTCCGTAGTAAGAGCCTTCTGCATCAAATTTTGTGACAGTCGGGATGTCTGCACGAATCTGGTCTTTCAGGGTGGTCTTCTCTTCCTCACTCATACCAGAAAGGTCTAAGTCTAACGGAGTGGCAAGAGCTGGGATAGCGTAGGTGAACTTGTTACCACTTAGAAGACTCATTGTGCCTTGAAGGTTCTCATAAGTCCCCTGCAGCTTTGTCCCGTTACTTGCAATCTTGTCCTGATGAGGCATGGATGCAAATACTGTCGGCTTATCGCCAGCAGTCTTTAGAGTGAACTCAGTCACTGCTTCACCGTTTGCGATTGAGTAGCTGGTGTTGCTACCAGTCAACTCGACAGCACCTGCATCAAGAGTCTTGATTTCATCAGCTGAAGCGTTCTTAGGCACTGCATAAACATGAGCCATCTGACCAGCTTTGAGGTTCAAGTTTCCATCTTCAAGAACGGCACTTGTGATGAGTCTGTACACCGTGCCGTTGTTGTCTTTGAAGGTGTAACCGCCTTCAATTTTAGTGGCAGTGTTAGGGGTTGTTACTTTTACTTGCTGTGCCGTGATTGCTTTGTACTGGATGTAAGGCCAGCCTTCAGCTGAGGTTACAGTTCCGACTTTCTGTGACCCGTTCATGTAAGTAAGGTCAGCAGAAATGTCATCAATTCGTGTTAGCTGGTAGCTTGAAGCTCCTGCTGGTTTGAATTTGACTTGGTTGTCGTCAGAGTACATTCCAAACACTGTTTTTGGTGTGGCCACGATGTTGGGCATAAACACACCGAAGCTGTCTTCGTATGTCTTGAAGGAAGTGGAACCAGTGAATGTTGGTTTCGGCGTTCCATCTCCTACGAACACTGCACCTGAAATCCAGGAATTTGTTGGTGGGTTGATTCCATTAGCAACTCGGATTCCTTTGTTGCTGTATGCAGATGCTGCTGTGGGTAGTTCTTTTGCTGAAGTGTTAACCTGGTCTGCCCAGGTTGCTGCGGAAGCTTGTGTTGCAGCCATTCCTACAAAACCACCACATGCTAATAAAGTTGTTAGGGTTCCTGCAATGATTCTTTTTCGGGTTGAAACTGTTTTGTTCTTGGACATGTTTAGATGCCTGCTCCTTCAATCATGTTGCACGATGCGACTGTTATCGGTGCATTTTCTTAAAGATACTGACATTTGTTATTATTAAAGTAGAACATTTGTTCACCCTCGAACAGGTTACAAATTAAACATGCTGGTGGGCGACGTTTTTGGCTTGTAAAACTTTTTTGGAAAATTTTCAAAAATAGGTTACAGCTCTTCCAGGTCAATCACCATGACGACATGCTTGTTAGATGACATCTCCAAATTTTTGACTTTCGTAATTTTGGTGACTTTGTATTGCGAGCTCCGAGGAAGTAAGAATTCACTTTCTCTCATTCCGTTCTTGAAGCTCACTGGAATACCTTTGGCTGTAGTGATACGGAAAATAGTAGGGTATTCAAAGCCAGCGATGAAACGAACAGCTGTACTGATGCTTGAAGTTGCAGACATGAAACCTCTGTCCGAGTACACATCATTTTTTCTCAAGTCTGGAATGCCATGATGACCATGAACTCCACGGTAGATGGTCCTGGGTTCAGGGGAAGCATACGAATTGGTGAGAGTATCCAGCTTGTCTATGACAGGAGCGTACTGGCTTTCTGCCCAGTTCCCTCTTCGTAAAGCTGCATTAATGAGTTTGTGTTGGTAGTTGTTTGTCGTCCAGTCAGCTATAGCTACCTGGTCGTCAAAGTCTAAGGTGTCCCAAAAGTCCTGCTGATTTGCTTCGTACTCCACGGGTGACTGACTGGTGAAAAGAGGAGCTTTTTTGTCCTTACCCGAGAACAGTTGCAGAAAGCCATGGTAGCGGCAGGAGGCTGGGTCCTTAGCTCTGCATTTTTCGGATGTCATGTCTCATCTCTAACGACCTCACCGAAACCGACTTTCGAAGACCTGAATTTTAGATCAATCAGCATAAATCGATGCCGGCAAAGCTATTTGGTACCATAGAGCATGACCATTGAAAATTTTTATGCTCTCCACGAAGGTACAGCTCCTCTCTACGAACGAGAGGCCGGTTCAGATGAGCTACTGGAAGACTACGATGAGCCAGGCGTTTTTCTTTATCAAGATGTTGCTGTCCATCGTGTGCTGCTGGGTACCTTGAATATTTCTTCAGGAAAACTATCTGCTGAAGACCCGTTTGTTATGCCAGGAGACCCTGCCATTTTCAATGTAGAACCTGGTGCATATTCTGTTTATGCTACAGTTGCTGATGTTTCAGACAATCAAGATCAGTCGGAGTATAGAGAGTGCTATGTAACCATTGCAATTTCGGACAAAGAAAGCGTAAAGCTGTCTTCTGTGCCACAATCTGGGAACAATCGTAGAAACGAAGAGAGTTTTTACCATGTAGGTGTCGATGCCGGTCTAGTCTCGTTCTACGATACAGACGCCATCACAAGCTACCTTGCAGAGAAAGGTCATAAATCCCTATCAAATGAGCTTCAAAAGGCAAAAATACGCACCCCAGAAGTAGGCTACGGAGAGTTTTCTCCTAAGGTTGCTCAGCAAGGTAACCTAATTTTCTGCAACTCAGGTTGGGGCGATGGATACTACCCTGTCTTACAGACAACAGATACTAATGGTGAATTGACGGGTATCCACATTGACCTTGGAGTGGTTGGTAAACCTGAACGTAGAAAAGGACTGCCTTGGGACAGATAATCTCAGATGCGACTATCTAACCATCTAAAAATTTTTCTGAAAGAAGATTGGTTTCGCTGATTTATACGTGCTCCAGCTCGTTACCAGTGTCTTCTAACAGTTTATACTGAGTCCCATCCCAAATTAGGTTGACTTGGACAATTCGGTTGTTTTTGTCACGGATAAGGCTGCGACCTAATTCATGCAGGTCTTTGACCTGTTCATGATCCAGAGAAATAGAGTAGACGGGAGAATTTTCAAGCTCTAACAACTGTGTTGCCATTTTGTCGTTCAACTCAATACCGTAATTTTCTTCTCCCCAGTTTTGGATTGCGTCAACATTTTTGTCGTCGTTTACTGTTGTCAAGTTTCGAGAGTTTCCGAATATTACAATGCAAGCCACGATGGCACTAATAAGAACGACGAATAACGAAAATACAGCAATTTTTGAAACCTGGTTTTCCAAATCGTAAACATATTGTTTAGCAGTAAGTTCTTTCTTTTTACTATAAAAGTCGACAAAGAGTACTACGAAAGCAGCAGCTACTCCAATTATCAGACTGAGAATTGAGCCGGCTAAGAAAGAAACGTCGCTAGGTGATTCGATAAGGTTTAAGTTATTCATAGCAAAAGACTACTACTATTCTACGCTATTGTCCCCAAAAATGACTAATTGTATGTAGAAAAGCTCTATTTAATAGTACTATTAGGTAAGGAATTATACAATTAGGTATTAAACCGCACGGATAGACAAAGAACGGTGTTGTTTGACACCAAACAGCACTTTTAGGTAAAGAATTCCTGTGACGTTCCTTACTGAAGAGTAGCCAAGCTGAATGGTTCAATGACACAGACTGCAGTTCCACATTGCTCACTTGCTTTGACAATTTTTCTGAAAGAAGTTGGCATGTGCCGATTATGTGTGGTATAGTTGAATCAACAGCAAGGAAATGCCAGGTGAAAAAGCACTGGACCTAACTTGTTTATGCTCACTTAACTCAGTTGGCTAGAGTGTCTCCTTTACACGGAGAAAGTCGGGGGTTCGAGTCCCTCAGTGAGCACGCAACATGTAACAATTCCATACAGGATACGCCATTTTAGCTCAGTTGGTAGAGCATGCGCCTGAAGAGCGCAGGGTCGTCGGTTCGATCCCGACAGATGGCACTCAAAAGCGGTGTTTCCCGTTCAATTCGGGGACGCAGTGAAAACAGCTGAGTTGAAGTGTACGCGTAGCGAAGAAAAACTTGGAAATGAGCATTGTTGGCACATGGTTTGTGCCCCGCACTTTTTGCAACAACGATACAACAGTTCTGGGGACTTAGCTCAATTGGTAGAGCATCTGCTTTGCAAGCAGAAGGTCAGGGGTTCGATTCCCCTAGTCTCCACAAAATAATCACTTTGTTAGTGGCTGAGCTGAGCTTACTTGCCCCACAAGCCGGTTGAGCTGAGCTACTAAACGTTTACAACTTTGTTGACAAACCCAGATGAATCTGGTAAGTTACAACTCAGCAAAGACAGCAACAAAATCCCCAACTCCATAGAGTGAAACATGAATCAATTCCATGTAGCCTGTGATGTTTCTTCGTCAATGATGTTCTGATGATTTTCGGAAAGTAACAACGACAAGGAGAAAATATAATGGACAACTACTGCGGTTTTGATACAGAGATTGAGTACAACAACTGGATTGTCTCGGAGTTTGCCACCCGCAAGGGTGTGGAAGTGACGGATGTACGCCAGGTTGCATTTGTAGAGGAAGTCCTCTCCGAGGACGGATGCTGTGAGGTGTGTTATATGATGGATGTGAAGATTCTGTTTAGCTATGAGGGTAACACCTTGGAGCGATACGGAGACTACACCTACGATGATAACGACCGCCTCACGTTCACCCTCTACAACCAGTAACTCAATCAACAACGAAGACTGGCTTCGGTCATGTCTTTACGGGCTTGTAGCTCCAACGGTAGAGCGCCTCTTTTGCAAGGAGGATGTTGCGTGTTCGAATCACGTCAGGTCCACGGTCAGGAAACTGACTAACAATGCTGGGTGTCTTCCTCTGTGGACGGCACAGTCGGTGGGCGGTAGATTCCGTGGTCCACTTCCTTTATAGGTCAGATAGATGCATCTGTCTGGCTAACGGATTCATTTGCTCTCGTGGTGGAATGGCAGACACGATATCAGCGACGGCTGATGCCTAATGAGGCGTACAGGTTCGAATCCTGTCGAGGGCACCGAAAGACAAAATGCATTTTGGCTAAAAGTTGCATCTGACTTGCAGATGCGGTAATCTTTCAGATGTAAACAACTAAACAGAGTTCATTCCAAATGAAGCTCACAATTTTTCCTTTAGAGAAGATGTCAATTGCTTAGACAAGCTAAGATAAAGGAGAAAGAAATGACGTATCACTTTGGATTTGACAGCGAGACCGACTTCAACGAGTGGGTGAGCCGCGAGTTTGACCTCTTAGGGGTCAAGGTTGAGGATTTCACCGACTTGAAGGTTCAGGAGGTAACTCTTGACGAGGACGGCTGCTGCGAGATTTGCTGGTATCAGGATGTGGAGTTCCGTGTGGAGTACAAGGGTAACCTTGTGTCTTACCGTGGAACTTACACTGATGGTCACAGCATGGACGTAGGTGTTCTTTTCGAAAGGAAGGTCTCCTACTGACCATAAGAACAAACCCGCGTCACTATCTGTAAAGGATAAACGTGAAAAAATGTGCAGTCCAAGTCAGAGGCTGCAGAGGTTGTCTCAGGGAAGAGTACCGGAAAGGCCGCCGGAAGGGTACCTATCTGACATTCGGGATTGTAGCTCCAATTGGTAGAGCGTCTGCCTTGCACGCAGAATGTTGTGGGTTCGAGTCCCATCAATTCCACGGTCAGGGAACTGACTACAATAGCTGGGTGGTGTCCTCAGGGACTACCACAGTCGGTGAGCGGTGCGTTCCGTGGCTCACTTCCCTTTGTTAGGTTGAATGGATGCATACGTTCAACTAACGGAACCCTTAAACTTTTTCTGCATCTCATCTGAGGGATGTGGTTTGGATCATAAGAAAGAAGCTAACTGGATGTCTGATCGTAGCTGGGATGAAATGACCAACGAGGAGCAAATCGCTGCTTTGTATGGCGGCGAAGAGAACATGAAAAATATTCGAGCGTTGACTCATGAAGAGGTCTACCTCGGACAGAGGGCGAAATACCTTAGCTATCTTGAATGGCCAAACGAGACAGAAGCCCGCCGTGAGGGATGGCGTAAAGACATCGAAAAGCTTGACGAATGGTATGCCTCAGTAAGCAAGTGACTTGAGTTTCAGTAAGCCTTCTGCATCGATGTAGCAGAAAGCTTACTGCTTTAACCAGAGATTTCCGATTGACACCTGGAAAACATAGATGTATAGTTGAGCTATGCATATCAATCCTTCTGACCACGCATTCGATTCCCTCACTGAAGAGCAGGCTGAGTTCATCATCGCCGCCAGGGTGAAGGGTGATGCTGTGATGCTTGCTCCTTTTGGGGACCTCACTGCAATCATCGAGTTCAGTGAGCATGTAGCTCTCGTGAATGATGTCTTCGGTAAGGGAGTTTCAGAGTCGATGGCTCCGTTGTCAGTCAACGGCAACAGCCTGGATAAGACCAGCTCGGGAGTCAAGGCTTACCTCAGCTACATCACACGAATGGGGTCTGCAAACGAGCATGCCACTTTCTCTCAGTTCCTCTTCAAGCTGGCACAGTACGAAATGGATGATTCCTTCAACCGTGAAGTCCAGCGTCTTGGTGTTGACGGTTATGGTGAGGACAACAGTTTCCTCAGTTAGTAGCTCGCATCAGGAAATGGCTTTGCCATGTCTTTTACCTTGTCCCTCAAAATGGGGTAAAGAAAAGGTGTGCATCTGCAGATAATGTCTGCTATAGTAGTCATCAGAAGGAAGAAATGCCAGGAGAACAAGTCTTGGAAAACTTCCTCCAAAAACTTCCCTCCAGGAGTTGACAACCACCAGGAACATCTGATAGGTTGTAAACAACAAAGAGGAACACAAACTTCCACGAAAGTGGTTTGGTAACTCAACAGAGAAATGCTTGAAGACTGAAGATTCTTTCGGTCTTTATGGCCCATTGGTGTAATGGTAACACGCTTGATTCTCAGTCAAGTATCTCGGGTTCAATCCCCGAATGGGCTGCAACTTCGAGAGCCTTCAACAGACGCTAGAGTTCATTACTCCGGGCTTGTTGAAGTCGCTGCGAAGAGAACCTCATCTTGGGGAGTCTGGGCAAAAAGTAATGATTTTTGTAGGAAGCCTTTAGGATGAGACCCATGCCTGTCTATGCAAATGGCTGAAGCAAGCTGGCTGTAAACCAGTGACAGAGAAAGACACGTTGGGGGTTCAAATCCCTCGGCAGGCACCGCTTCTTTCAGGGCAACTTGGAAGACGTTTGAAGGAACGAGAGTTAGGTTCGGACTAACAACTTAGATTGGTCATCTGCAAGACGTGCACATTTTGCAGGCGATTTTACTGGGAGCGTAGTGTAAGAGTGAAGTGTTCGAAAACTTCTGGATGCACGCCTCTAATAAAGGTAGACCCTTGCGTACTCGGACGGGAAGGTTGCCAGTAAAACATTCGGTGAGGTACACGGGATGCCAATCTTATGCTTCTATAGCTCAATGGCAGAGCAAGCGTCTCTAAAGCGCATGGTTGCAGGTTCAAGTCCTGTTAGAAGCACAGCGGCAAGAGGGTTGTGTGCAGACTCTCCAGCTGGGTGAGCTTAATTACCTCACTATAGTGCAATACTTGCACTGGCACGTTTGTAAAATGGCGAAGGATGATAAAGCAGGGGTTCGAGCCCCCTGGCCTCCTTTTAAAGGGGGTGAAACGGGTCCAATTGATTCTGCGGCAGGTTCAAATCCTGCAAACGTACGAAAAGAAGTAGTTCTGGTGTAAGACGGGGTTTCCGCATGGTTGCTCTTGTAGCACGCAGTACATACTGAAGGTCCGCAGCCAGTCACTGTGGAACACTACTTTTTTCTAGATTCGCAGCAGGAATTGCTGTGAACAACAAGAGTCTCTCCCTCTTGAATACAACACCGAGGACACTACAGCTCCTCAGCTCCCGCACCAGGAAATCTCTCTCCTATCTCTCCCCTGGTGCGGGAGCTTTTCTCGTTAAAGGCTTTCACCTGCTGGCAGAGTGTGCTACAGTTGCTTCTGTACGTAAAACCTTCAACCTTTACCTGAAAGAGAAGCTCATGACGAAGCCCATGTATGTCACGCTCGCCCTTGTCGCTGTTGTCTTCATCACCGCTGTTGCTTTCGTCCAGCAGGGTCAGTATCTTCTCGGTCTGGCTGGCAGCCCCCTCCTGTTCGGTCTTCTTGCAGTCTTGGTTCGCCAGCAGCGAGTCGCTGAGCGACGAAACGCACGTCAGTAAAGCATCGGACAGTCACAACGAGTAAGCCCCTCAGAATCGCTCTGAGGGGCTTATTCGTTTCTTCTGCAATTAACCAAAAGACCGACCATTGCACTCGACAACAATTACGGACCTGCCTATGGTCAATCAGACGTTGATAGTCCTTGAGCTCGAAGGACTGATTCTTCAGACTCCCCTGGCATGGTAAAAATCCGCCTCAGAGTATCCTCGTCAAGTTCTCTGATTATCGCTCGCTCCGCATTAGGGCTAATCATTGCAGCAACAATACCCACCCTGTCATCTTTGTCTGTCAGCTGAGCAGTCAGAGGGTGCAACGAATAAGACGCACGGATAGTGGCATTGTAAGAAGCGTTTTCTCTAATCTTAGCTAAAACGCTTTTCTCTCCACTGAGAAGTCCGTCTGTCCAAACGATGAGATGTCCATCTACTTCGACAACGATACTGGGTCCTGTTTTGCTTGGCATTACCATAATATTTTACCTTACCATGTCCTTATAATGTAGCCCAGATACCAAGAAGATAGTCCCTAAGATGAGGGTCTTTTCTTTGTAAGTCAGTGAAACCTAGGTATCCCTCTTCTTCCCCGAAGAAGACAGCTTGAGCTGCGGTGGTAGTAATTTCACATCCTCCTGCAATACTGTAAAAGCGACCAGTTTCACTTCGGGCAAAAGTATCAGGATAGTAGACATTTTTATCAGTGATTTTCACAGGAGAGTCTCTTTCCCCATTTGTTGTGGTGCGCTCCACCAAGAACCTGTTATCCATTTTTGCCAGTAGGTTTGAATCTGCTACCTGAACACGATGAATGAACTCATGCAGAGCAGTACTATCAACTCTTTCATACAGGTTGTCTTTAGGCGCTCTGATAACAAGGTTCAAGTCCAGCAACACTATCTGTGCATAATTAGCCGGCTTCTGTGTCCTCTTGAGTTGCACATTAAAATCTTTGTTTAGCTGTTTCCTTCTGACTCGATCAGTAACTTTTGGATCAACCAGGCTGTGCCGGTGGTATCCGAAAACACTGCCACCGCTGGCTTTTTCTTCTGAATCAGGAGCAGGTTTGTTGCTGACGAAAAGTTCTGGTAGTGTTTTAGTCTTATCAATCCAATCAGTTGGAATGAACTGCTCAACATTACGCAGATGCTCAATGGCTTCTTGATGTCCACCTTTGATGGGAATGGAACCGCCAGTAGCTCTTATTTCTTGAATGACGCTAAGAGCTTGGTGTCCTCGTTCTTTCGCAAAAACTTGTGCTTTGTCTGACAAATTTTTCTTAGCAATTTTCAGCTCTTCTTCTGCAATAATCGCATTTGATTCACGGTAGTTCCAGTCTCTTTTTCTTGACTGATAAATCTCTTCATGTTCAGCTGAAAGCCCTCTGTTCTCTTCAGCTTCTTTCAAAATTTCACTCTCTTCTTTCAACTGCTGCTGGCGAAAATCAAGGTACTCTTGGGCTTTTGCCACTGGTAGTTGCTTCTTTGCCACATAGCTAACATCTGTGTTTCCAGTTTTAGCAGCAATCAAAGCAGAAACAATTCCTCCTGCTTCCAAAGCTTTATCGTTCATCTGCTTCAGTAAGTCTTCAATCTTTTCGGGTTCGGTTTCCGCCAAAAAATCTTGTTTCAACCCTTTCATCTCTGCAGCAATTTGATGGACAGAAGCTTTGGTTAGGGGACGCAAGGTAAAAGGACTGTGAGGATAAGTAACATCTACAGGTTTCGTATAATCAGCCAGTTTTTTGACTTCACTTGATTCCTGGACATTACGATCCAACGCGGCTTTGTTGTGGCGACGTAAACGCCTTGCTTCAGAGCTGTCACAGCTGCAACGCTTTCCGCCTTCAGATTTACTTGTACACATGCAGCATTGCTCCTACTCGCTGGCCGACAAGAAGGTTATCGGTCAATCGTCCGTCCAAGCAAAGGATATAAAACTATAAAAGGTTTGTGCGATGTAAAACCAATGACCATTTGTTGCAAACAACTTGCCTTATTTTTAATCCACCGCATTAGCGAGTTGTTGTTTGCAAAAAAGTATAAAATTATAAAAACTATAAAGACTATAAAGACTATAAAAGCTTGTGAGACGGGAACAACCATTGAGGAGTAACTTGCCTTATTTTTAACAGACCTCATCAGCATCTTGTCCTTTGCCGGCAGCTGCTAAATCCGAGGAGCATTTCCTCAAGATGGTAGACTTATGCCAATCATTGATCTGGAGAACCATGCTTTTCTTTCTTGCCTGCCTAGCAGCTACTATCCTTATGGCCTTTGTTCTTAAGGACTCAATCAAGGATGGGTTCGGAATTATTCTCCCGGTAGTCAGCATGTTGGTATTCTCTGGGTTGGGCATGGTGATGGTGTTATTGATGGGTTCGTTTTTCATCGAACAAGATAAGTACGCTACCAGTACTGACACCCAGACTGTTACTCTTCAAGAAATAACTGGGTCAAACGGAGAAAAAACTTACCTTCAAGCCCACACCGAAGATAACACAACGATGTACCAATTCTTGGGAACCAAAACAGGTTCAGGTAACACTGCTTCAGAGCTGGACACTATCAAAGCATCAAGCGCTGAAGTGATTGCAGATGGTTCCGAACCTCGTCTTGTTAGTGTCTCAAAATCCTACAAAGCTTGGTGGTTTGCACCATTTGCCATTGATGGAATGAAGGAGACCAATACCTTTTACCTTTCCACCAGTGACCAATTAGTCACCAGCGCCACAACTAAGTAACCTCAATCTCTCAACATTTGGACAATCATGCTCTTCTTCTTCTTATGTGTACTAATTCTGGCAGGTATCATGGCTGCCGTCCTTGCGGGTAAAAAAGGTTACTTGAACGGAGAAGATACCGTCTTCCTTTCCTTCCTGGTTCTTATGCCAGGGAGTTTTATCGCAGTTGCCATCATGGTAGGAGCTGGCTTTTCCGTAATCCGTGACAGTAACATCGAAAGTCAGACTCATCTTACTCAAAATCTGAAAACAGTAGAGTCAAACAACGGTCCACTGTACTTGTATCTCAATGAAGAGGAAGATACATATGAGTACCTTGCTGAAGCGATTACAGATAATCGAAAAACCGTAGAAGCAGGTGAAGCCTACATTGGATCATCAGATGTTGTAGAAGATAGCTCTACTCCTCGTGTAGAGACAACTTCAACCACATACAAAGCTTGGTGGTACGCACCGTTCGCTTTACCCAGTACCATCGAGGAAAGAGTGTTCTATGTCCCTGAAGGAACCAGTACTAAGAACCATGCTGTTCAAGTAGAAGCAGAATGAGCTTTGGCCCACAACTAACGCAGTTGTGGGCCAAAGCTTTAGGTAGTTACCAGTAAACTCAAAGTTTACGAACTGACCGTGAGGGTGTCTGCTTTCTTGGCGTTACAAGGACTACACATGGTGGCGTAGTTCTCAATGGTGTTAGGTCCACCCTTGCTCTTAGGCAGAATGTGGTCTTTTGTCATCAGCACTCGGTCGCCGTCAGCGTTGATGGCGTACAGGTTCAGATGCGGAGTGATGTCTGCGCTCTGAGTCTCAAGGACGAACAAGGTTCCTTCTATTCCGCAGGTGACACAGATTGTCCCCTTGGCTTTGAAAAGTACCAGTCGCCCACTGGTACGTTTGAACGGACGACCATCAGGAAGAACCGGCTTCGACTTTGACCTTCGAGGAGCGTCCATTGCTGAGAACACATCAGCAACGGAGTAAGTGGCAACCTGAATCATGAGGGCTTCCTGGTATGGATAAGAAGTGGATTTCTTTCAGCTTAGAGTAAAGGTGCCTTGCTGTCAAGTATGGAACTTTTCTTGACATGGACCTACTATCAGGTGTACAGTCCTGAACACATACAACCTTATCTTTGGAGAACGTAATGGGTGCCCTGGTTATCGATGCTCTGTCCGCGAAAACTCTTCCTGCTCTGGACAGCATGTTCCGCAAGAGTGGCGGCACGGATGTGGTCACTGACATCATCATGAAGACCGATGGTGAGCCGCTGCTTCGCCTGGTTCTTGCAGCTCTGTCCCGCCACAAGTACTTCGCTTTTGAGGAGTCAGACGGCAACGAGAAGCTGCTGGAGATGCTCATCGACTACAACTTCAAGGGCGGAGACCCTGAGAAGGTCCGCGAGGGCATCGTTGTTGTTCTGGAGCGTGCTGGGGTGAACGTGCAGCGGATTCTCCTGGCTCAGTCCATCGCACGTTTCAACATTTACGACAACCACGCCCTCGGCATGGAACGCTGACCTCACATCTCAGAGTAATGGAACGTCTGCATAACATATGGTAGACTGTTCCTGAAAAGAGGAACAAAATGACGGACGACTACTTCGTAATGCACTTCATGGATGGAGCTCCATTACCTGGTCCTCATCCTTATGACCCGAACAACCTTCATGTCACCTTCTTGGCGTACCTGCATATGGAGCCTGAAGATAACAAGGGTCTGGAAGCTCTTCATGAAGGGCTGAAAGAAATTTCCTCTGTCTTGACAGAATTTGAGCTGAAGCTTGGTCCTGTGAAAATGTTCGGACTGAACAACAACATCCCTGTTCGAGCATGCGAAGAATCCAGTCGAGCTGCCGAACTGCATGTCCTGATGCTTCAGTTAGCTCAGAAAAACGGGTTCCTTCTGAGCCAGCAACAGTTCACTGATGAGAACTTCAAGCCCCATGTAACCTTCAACGCCAGCAACAACAGGTATGTCACAGGGGATGAGTTTACTGTGAACTCGTTCACTTTGGTCAGGCACCAGAATGGTTTAGGCAACGGTCCTGTTCAGGTAGTGGACAGTTACCCGCTTAGGTCTTTTTCCAGCACCTTCGCAGAATTCTTCTAACTTGAAAGGTGAGAAAGCCAAGTCGGCTTTCTCACCTTTCAGTCATTCTCCAGGAAGTTCATCCAAAAAGTTCATCGCGTTGAACGGTTGAACCACTGTCATGACCATCTCATCTTCACCTGCAAGGTTTTTACGAACCGCGATAAAGTCAGGCTGCAGAGCTTCCTGATGACGAGGGCGTACCAAAATTCCCGTAGCGGACCCTACAACCTGTTTTCTACCTGAAGAGTAATCCACTAAACCCAAAGCCTTATCGAGAATGGTCCTCGCCTCTCCTACAGTTCCCACTCCTGGGGCTAACTCAAGAACCAGCTTTCCGTCCTCTAAACTGTCCGCAGCAGCAATGTGGCTGTCTTTCCCGTGAGGGACCTCCACCAGGAACTTTGTCTGTTCAGGCAAAGCTGATGTACGCAGTAACAGCCGATCTAAGGTAGTCATTTACTGGTCTTTCTTTTCATTAGTGTCAGGGTTGTCAAGGACAACGGCATCAGCAGGGTTTTCTGGGTTGTAGAACACAGGCTTCAGTTGTTCTTCGGTGAGAGTAGGTGGAGCAGAATGCCTTCTACGGCTGTCAACGATGTAATCATCTCCATTGACAGTGTATTCGTACACAACATAGTAAGCTCTGTGGTTTTTTGACGAACCGACTTCCAAAGGCGTTCCCGCTACTTCAACTCCGGTGGACACCAAACGGTTCTCTTTGCTGGTCTGAAGGTAGCTTGAAACGATGAGGATGATGACAAGAAGTACGCCGGCGAAAACCAGACCTGCAAAATAACTTACGGCTTTTCTCTTGAACAAGACTGAAACTTTAGTTGAGCTCATGTCGTCTCTCATTTACCGTGTTCACTTCAGTAAACAGCTCCTGGATGGGTTCACTCCATCGAGCAAATCTTGCAGCAGGGACAACTTTCTTTCTGAGTACCATAGCGAAGAGCAATCTTGTCTTTGCTGCAATCTGCGTCTCATCCCAATCAGTTGGTGCTGCTGCTTCCATTTTCTTGTACAAAGACTGGTACACAGCGACGTTCTCCAATGTCATGGTCTCCCCGTCAGCTGTTCCGTAGTCGAAAAAATCTGAGCAGTCGCAGGTGATGATGAACCATGGTTCGTCCAGCTTGATAAAGGCTTTGGCTGAAAAGTCGTATTGTTCGAAACGTACGTTGTAGTAGAACCCTGTCTCTTCAGATACCTCGCTGAGTACATCCAGTAGCTGTGAGAGAACTTCACCAGGTTCCTGCACGGCGTCTTCCTTGAGAGCCAGTGGTGGGAAGCTTTGAGCGTTGTGCCAGAAATCATGAGTTGACTGGAAGATAAGGCTTTCAGTCTCATTGAGCTCTTCTTGAGCCAGTCTTTTCCTGATGACAGCCAGAGTATCGAAGTCACTGAATCCGTAAGCAACATATTCAGGGTTCTTACGGTCTTCCGCGTTACCTACTAACCTTCCATTCAGCTGAACAAAATTGAGGTACTCATCTAAGGTTTTGCTGATGATTTGAGCATGGATCATCTGATCTAAGTAGATGAAGGTCTCTTCGCCTGAGGCGGTTTCTTCCATGGTGTACATTTTCAGGTACAGCTCGCCGTCGCCTGTCTTGTGGACTGAAGTCATTGTGTCCAGCTGAAAACGGGAGAACTGATGGATCATAAGCCAGATGGCATGGTAACTGGAATTAGTCATCCTCGTAGTCTACCAAACACTGTCTCCTGATAGCAAATTTAGTGCTTAGTTCCTGATGTGCGATAGAATGGTCTTTCACCAAATAGATGGAGAAGTACTGTGCCTGTGACTGAGTTAGGTAAGAAAGCTGAAGCTGAGCAAGATCGTAGGGTCGCTAACATCAAGAAGGAAATCAGGTCTTCTCTTCGTAATGGTGTCAAGTTCAACCCAAAAACTCTTGTTGATTACTACCATCATAGCCTGGCTGTTGAAGTCAGGGAAGCCATGTGGCAACTCCTTGACGAAGATGTCATTGAGCTGGCTTCTGACCGAGATTTGACTCTGCTCGAATCAAGGTAGTGATAAACCAAACGAATCCCCTCCAAGTGCGCACTTGGAGGGGATTCGTTTGGTTTTAGCTGAAGTTCAGCTGGCGTTCAGTCCAACCTCGGGTGTAGCTACCAAGTAACCATTTGTTGTCCTTTTCCACAACCGTGTACGTCCACTGAGTGGTGAGTGCCCAGTTACCGTCCTGACCATCAAAAAGCGTAGGGTTATCAGCTTTCATCTCTTCATCAGTGGCATCTGGCGTGTACTTCTTGAAGTAATCAATTGCGGTCGCATCAGTCACACGGTACTTGGCTTTAGCGGTTCCTGAAACGGTCACATAGGTCCCTGATTGAGCGGGCGAAGTGTCCACACCAGTGATGACTTTCGTCACATCGATGAGAGTTTCAGAGCTTCGAGGTTTACCGTCTCGAATCATGGCTGGAGTCTCTTCTTGGTTGTTGTTTTCAATCACTGAGCTGCGGTCGTATGTTTCGTCAACTCCGCTGCCGATGATGGCTGAGACTTCTGTGGGGTAGATGACAGTAGGAGCGACTTCTGTCTTCCATGTCTCCCAATTAGCAGTTGACTCCAAAGCAGGTGAATCCAGCGTCTCTTCTGCTACAAACTTCACCACTGCCTGCTGGGCAGACAGAATCTTCTCCTGGGGCAAAAGCTCAGTAGCTGCTGGGTCGACAGCTGCGGCATCGTACTGCATTGCTTCAGCGTCATCGTTGATTGTGGTTGCAGCGTAAGTGCCGGTGGCGTCTGTCACCAGCTTGTATGCATGTACGTCGCCGTATGAGGCGTCAGAGTCCACATCCACAGCAGCTGCGTCCGAAGGGGCTACTGACGCCTCAGAGGGGCTTACAGAGCTTCCAGAGGGTGTTTCTGCTGGGTTTGCTGTGCAGCCAGTGAGTCCCAGCAACGCTACAAGACTGATTGCTGAAAGTGTGATTGGAAGCTTCTTCAAGATAAGGTCCTTTGTCAGTTTGTTCACAGTCTACCATAAGTTTCAGGTGCTGAAAAGAGTCACGCAAAAATCTTAGTCTCAAGCTTGCACTTCGAAGCATCAAGGTGTACGGTTGAAAACAAGCAGCAGGAAGAGAGACCTGCTCCACACATTCAGGAGATAAAAATGACTGACACCATCATCCTCAAGGAAAGCACCATCAACGAGGTCTGGGACTTCCTGGACGACACCATCGCTGAGTTCCGTCGGTTTGCAAAGCACATCCAGAGGGTCTCCGAGCTGAACTGCATCATCTCGAAGCCTGAGCTGGACACCCTGGTCAAGCTGAACAGCCTCGCTGGCGGGGCGATGCTCGTCCGTGACGCCCTGAAGGCTTACCGAGGTGACAAGAACACTCACCAGCTGTTCTTCAAGCTGGACACGCAGCTGACAATTGCACTGAACAACAACGACAACCAGTTCGCCGCCCGAATCCTGCACCAGGCGATTGCCGCCCTTAAGCTGAACGGAGAGTAACCATGATGTCCTGGATGTGGTTCTACCTGTACCTGCCGCTCCTTGACCTGGTGCGTCCGTTCATCCTGGCTGTTTCTGTCGTGCTGATGGCAGTGTTTGCATTACTGCTCATCCAGGCTTCCTCGGCAGGTTCGGCTTTTCTTTTCGGTGGAGCAGCGTTCGCTTTCCTGCTCCTGGGATGGAAAACGCTCAACCGCCTTCTTGACTCCTACTAAACAGAATGGTAAAGTCTGACCATGACTAATTTTGATGAAGCTTTCACCCTCGGTGACGGGCATGTTGCCCAGCGAATCCTGGGTAGCCAGAAGCTGCAGCAGGGTAGCGTTTACCTCGATGGTGACGACGCTCCCACTCCGAACCAGGTTGCAGCAGTACTGCATGCTCTTGCCGACCACAGCCTCATCAACCTCATCCTCAGCGATAAGGTCAAGGAGCTGGGTGCCGACCGTGCTGACATGGGCGAGCAGTGGGTCCAGTCCACTGGGGTGGGTCGCTGGCTGCAGAAGGTCGGAGACGAGATGAACTACTCCACTTGGACTAAGTAGTCGAAGAAAAAGAATGTCCCTGTTTTCAGAACAGGGACATTCTGGTTTAACGAGCCTATAATGTGTGTACGGCGATGATTCACCGCCCACTAAGTTTCTGTCAGAGCTGCTCCGCACAGCTGGCTCATGTTGATAGACGTAAGGTTTTTTCGAATCTGAATCATGAAGTTCTTTTACTCGAACATGTGTGCGGGCATGTGCTAAAGTGAAAGAATAATCATGACCGAAAACAACCGATTCAAAAAACTCATTCGATTGAGGATGAGTATCACTGGGGAGTCCTACACCTCAGCTCAGCGCAACGTACGAGGAGCTGACACGCAGCGAAAAGCAACTCTTTTCGAGAACCTGCTAACTGGTCCAGCAATCAAACTGGTTGAAGAGCGACTGTCTATTCATGACACTGGTATGATGCTTATCGGTGGTCAAACAGGGTCAGGAAAGACCACTTTGATGTCTTCTATCCTACATCATGGAATGAGCTCAGAGTCGCTCCGAGCCATAGTAATCGAGAGATACCCTGAACTTGTTCCTACTCCAGATGAGTTCCCTTTTAACTGTGTTAAGTTCACCCCTAATAATGAAATATCCGAAGATGAACTAATCGGGCAAAGCCTCCGCATGCGCCCTAATTTACTTTTCATGGGAGAGATGATAACTTATCTTCCAAATTTTTGGTTGTCTTCTGCATCAGGGCATTCTTGCTTCAGCACCATACATGCGAAAACTGAAGAGCAGGTCATTAATAGAGCTACCTACATGGCTTACCCTGAAAAAGAAAGGGACCAGATGCCGGATCATCTTAGGTCTCTACGAAGCATTGCTATGACCACGCGGTTGATGATAAACCATGATGGTGAAAAGCAGCTCTACTTCCTCAACAACGTTATACCTGTCACACCTGAAGCTCTACAAGCTCATTATGACAACGAATGGGAAGAATATTACGAAGCCTCAGAGTACGAGCTCGTATCTCAAAGAATGGAACGTCTGGGTAAAACTGTTCTGAAAGACATCGAACATAAATGGTGGTAGCCGAATAGGTCCACGATGAAAACGAACGCCCTGCGAATGTCTTTTCGCAGGGCGTTCGTTTATGTTCAGCGTTTGTAAGGTTCCATCCAGCGTTCCCAGAATCGAATTCGTCGGAAACCATCCACCACGACAGGGGAAGGGACTTTCATGGTCTTAGCGACAACTGTCACCAGCGACTCAGCCGCACTTTCCTGCTTGCTCTTTTCTGGGTAATACAAGTCGACCTTATCGAGCAGTTTGTACTTCTGCTCCAGGATGCGTCGCTTCACTCCTGAAACCTTCTCATCAGCATCCAAACGACTCACATGAGTTGTTCCCACCAGAGGAACATAAGCAGCTTTCAGCTCAGCGTTACGAGCTTCCCAAGGGATGTAAAGAATACCTTGACGGATCAGGGACTCGTGGATGCGTGCAGCTGCTTCTACAGGTAGAGCATCTAACGCCGTGTTGAAGGATTTGATATCCAAAGTGAACTCCTAAAGTTACATGTACCCAGAGTCTACCAAAGATACGCACAGGAACCAAATTTTAGCTCCTTGTGTTCGGTCATCTGCAGTGGTAGACTCATTCCATGGCAAACGACCTTGCAACTGCAGACATCGCAGCGAAAGACCTTCACCTGGTGAAGACCTGGTATGAGGAGGATTCGCTCATCTGGGCAACAACCAGTGATTACACGAAGTCTGAAATCACTGGCGAACTGGCTGACCGTGTTCGCCAAGCGTTCAACATCACCGATGACAAGCCTGTCTACATTGTTGAAGAGTCGACAGAGTTTGGGTTGGACTCCACCGCTGAAAGCTACCTCAGCTGCATCATCACCTGCGGAGACAACAAGAAAGAGTTTGATGAGACGTACAACAACCTCATCTCACTGCTGGACTGGTTGGACAAAGCAGCTCCCAAGCAGTAAACAAAGGACAGAACCAGATGCTTGGTTCTGTCCTTTTCCGTAACCTAACACCGACTTATAGTACTGTTATAGCCGTCAAAGTGGTGGTATACTTAGTGCATGCTTGAATTCGATGACTATGTTACTGATCTGACGAAAAATGGGTGGGAAGTGGTGTTACTTTCCGTAGACCCTGAAATCGAGGATTATATCCCTCACGGGTATCAGGTGAAGGCAAGAAAATCTGCACTGGGTACTCAGCATGTTATACAACTGGACAACTACAAACGTATTGTGGAAGCCATCCAGCTTCTGAGCCAAGTAGTAGACAAAAAGCAAATCTCGACTTCCACTTTTACAGAGCTCGAATCCTCCGCAGCTTCTTCTTCAACAAGAGCACCTCATATTGCTGAAGGGATGGGAGAGATGGAACTGCTGAACGAGATGGCTTACGCCGGCTGGGGCTTCAAATTGGTTTACCCACCTCAGCATCGGACAAGTAAGAGCCAGTCAAAAACTTTGGTCTTTGCCAAGCATGTCTGGCATGGTCATGAGCTGGACAAGCCTGTCATTATTGACAGGAGAAGCATTTTGAATGCCGACTGGAACCGCATAACATTCAATCTTGCTACCAAATGCTTACAGGGGTACGTTGACTTCCCTAACGCCATTCCTTATGTCAATTCGTTGGAGCAGCTCGTAATCGATGAGAAGCTAACTGCACAAATTTTTGGATGATGTTGGTCTGTTGAATCAGCTATTCATGATTCGTTCTAAGATGGAGCCAAAGCCTTCATTCTCGATGACGAATCTTTTGTTGAACACAGTTCCGCAGGAGCAGGAGATGTCAGCTGCAATACCATGTTCTTGCTCAGAGGAGAAACTGTCGTAGACGCTCCAGCTGAAGTTCTCAGCGTAGTTGCGAATCATTGCTGGCTTACAGCCGCCGCCCTCGCCATCATTTAGATGAGAGGTGGCTTCATAGTCAACACGACCACGGGTGTCACCCCAGTAAGTTTCGTCCTGCTGATACGCTTGGCCATCTCGCACTAAAACGTTAGTGACGGCAAGCTTGAAACCTTCAAGGGGTGTTTCTGCAGCTTTCTGAAGCGTCATCTCTTTGTCTACGTTCTGTTTGATTTCTGAGATGATGACATCTCGTTCTTCAGATACCAAACGGAGCGTTTTCTCCAGGTTGCGGTTCGGAGTTTTGTTACTGGCTGCGGTCAAAACTTCCTGTTTAGTGTTCTCATGCCAAGTACTGTAAGCACTCTCGGTTACTGCAGCCAGCGAGCTTACCTCAGCAGCTGCCAACTCTTTAACAAGTTTCGTTCGGGCTGTTTTACTCAACCCTGTTTCACCTTCCGAGTCCGCTACCTTAGTTTTCAGTTCGGCCAAATTTTTGGCAACTGCAGCACGGTGTGCACGGAAGTCATCGTTGACCCGTTTAGTTGCTGTACCAGTGCGAGCTGGATGTTTTCTGCAGTTGATGTAATTCTTGCTGCAGTTACCGTAAGACTTGATAGCCATCGATTTTCCTTCTAAAAGTTGTTACAGGAGTTATCTGTCATCTCTAACAGCTGACATCCAATCAGCATAAAAATGTCCTTTTCCAGATGGTGTCGCATCAGTCACCACCTCCACCTCCGTCGCCACCGCCTGAGTCACCAGAGTAACCCGAGTCACCTCCACCAGAAGAGCTGCCTGAATCAGTAGAGTCCACATAAGCACCTGTCGCAGTAACAGGGATAAAGCCGACAGGAACAACAGCATCAGCTCCTCCAGAGTCAACTCTTCTCTGACTCTCTTTTTCTTCACCCAAGAAGAGATGCTCATGGTCTTCATCATCTTCATCTAAGACAAGTCGCACCTTTTTGACCTCTGAGTCATACTCTGTCTCAATAGCATGTCCTTTGATAAGCTGGTTCAGTTCTTTTTCAGTCAGAGTCAAAGCGTAGCTGTTCAGCAGGAATGGCTTGAGCTGGTCCTCTTTGTAGTCGGCTTGAGCTTCTTTTTTACCAGCTCGGTATTCGACATGGCTGACAATGTTGACGAAAAGGCTGTAGAGGCTGAAAATTCCGAACACGGTACCGGTGATACCAAGCGTGTAGATCATCGGTTTCTCTGTTGCAACCCAGCCACCTAAACAAAAAGCCATACTTGCTACAAGGAGGACAGAGAAGATCACCAGCTGGGCAACTTTGGAGGTCCCAGGGATGTGAAGCAAATCTAAATTCTTAGCAATGGGCCTTTTCGTAGCCAAAGGCTCGTATAATTTACCGTTCATATTTTTAACTATAGCAGCAGGAAGAGAGACCTATCATTTTGATCTTTGGCTGACAATTTTAGTAGGGTCAGATGATTGGAAAAAGAGAGCTGAATAGTATCGAAAGTGACTTTCTGCTCGACCAACCTGGTTAGAAATAGCAAGGCGTTTAAACTATCGAGAAAGGACTCAGCCCAATGTCCGACAATCCTAATGGATTCCCTCCCCGTTCACCATTCCCTGGAAATCATGGTCAAAAACCTCAACCAGCTCAAGACCAGAGCCCATTTCCTGGGTTCCCTCCTCAAGTACCTGGGCAAAGAAGCTGGCAGACTCAACCACCTCAACAAAATGGCTATCCTCTACATCAGGAATATGACAACGAAGGTAACCCAGTTCAGTACCCTCAGCAGGTACAGCAGCAGAACCTTTACGAACAGCCTAACTCATACACTCCTCAGCAGTTTGCAGGGCAGCAGGCTCCACAGCAACCTGATAATGGCAATGACAAGAACCAACTGTGGAAAATAGTAGGCATCGTTGCCGGAGTGCTTGTTGTTCTTATCGTTCTGTTGTCTGTTCTTGTCGCTGCAACGAAAGGATTACGTGAGAACGACTCTGCCCCAGCAGCTGGACCCTCAATTGCAGACCCAATTACGGGAAAGCCTGTTGCTTCAACAGATGACCCAGCCAAGGACCAAGCGTTCAACGAACGTTATGAACAGCTTGAGGTGAAAGAGACTTTCGCCACTGCAGACAGTGCCCGTGGTTTAGCGTTGGAAACTTGTATCTACCTGGAAACCAACCCTACAGCTGATGAATTTGCTGAAGAGCTTCTGGACAGCAACGGAGACCCTTACCAAATTGGTAAAGTAGTCGGTGCAGGAATGGTAGTCTATTGTCCTTCACAGGAAGACCATCTCTTCACGTTAATGGGTCAAAAGTAACTTCGTCTTTTTCCAAGCACATACACGAAAGCCCCCTCCAGATTCGCAATCCAGAGGGGCTTTCGTGTATGTGGGTTAGTAGTCGTAGCCGTCACTGTCTCGGGGGACGATGATTCCGCGAGTGGCAAGCTGCTCGGTCCACGCCAGCTCGCTCTGAAGCGTCTTCTGCTCAGCAGCCAGGTAGTCAGCACCCTTGCAGCTGGGGCAGGCGTACTTCTGAGCGTACTCGCCACTCTTGACAGAGCAGTCCGAATCGCCGTACTTGCAGCCGTGCTTGCCGCAGCAGTGTGTCACGTGGACACCGACCTCGTAAGGGGTGGCTTCCAGCTCAACCTCGGTCAGAACCTTCATTTTGTCTCCTAAAGTAGTGGGGCGAGCAGGTCTCTCTTCCTGCTCTTTCTTCACAGTAGCATGAACTCTGTCTGTTGACAACCCCGATAATGAAATTATGAAAAGATTGTCCCTCCTAATCTTATGCGGAGTTCTTCTGCTGACTGGTTGTTCCACCACCCCTGAACCTTATGATGGTCCGACCCTTCCTGCTGCTCAAATCAGCGAAAAAGCTGCTGAGAAGATGAACACGGTAATCGGAGTTAAACCAGCTGTAACATGTGGTGATAGCCCTGTCCCTGCCGTTGACGAGTACGTCATCACCTGCGACATGACAGACCCAGGTTCACAAGCAATTTTTGATGCAGACGTGACTATCCACATGACAGGCGCTGATACTTTCGAAGTTGACGTAAGCGTTGCAGACAAACCAAAGTTTGAGCCAGTAGCTTAAACAGAGAACGCCCTGAACTCTTTCAGGGCGTTCTCTAAGACAGGTTGTTACTTTTTGGTCATGAATGTCTTTGAAGCGGATGCAGTTGAGGAGTACTTCCCATCAGCTGAATAAGCAATAGCTGTAACGATTACAGTGTACTTTGTGTTAGCTTTCAAACCAGTTGGGTTCGCAGTCAACTGTGTAGTGTTGAAGCTTTTGACTGTTTTGCCAGAGATGATAGACACGTTGTACACTTTGATGTTGCCAGTGACGGAAGTTGGTTTAGCCCATTTGACAGTAGCAGCGTTTTTAGTTACCCCGCTGATTGTCAGTTGACCTGGAGCGTTGACTGCAACTTTAGAACTCAAAACAGCTGCAGTGCGAACTGTTGTAGAAGCTACAGCGGAAGCAGCTGTCTTTGTTTTACTTTCAGACTGAGCTCGTGCAACAACTTTGACAGTGTAGCTGGTGTTAGCTTTCAATCCTTCAAAAGTAGCGTTCAGGTTAGCTGTGTCAATGCTCTTACTGTAGTTGCTGCCTGAAATCTGGACAGTGTATCCAGTGACAGTTCCAACAACAGTGGCAGGAGCTTTCCATGTAACGTTCACTTTTGTGTCACTGGCTGCTTTAGCTGTGACAGCCTGAGGGACAGAAACGGATACGCTCTCGGAGAGTCGAACTAAAGTTGTTCCGTCTGTGGCGGCAGCAGCTGTTTTGACGTTGGTGCCGTCATTGGATGTTGCGTTGGCAACAACTTCGAAACGGTAGGCGGTGCCGGCGGTTAGACCAGTCACACGCTGGAACCATGCAGTGGTTGTGAAAGTTTTGACTTTCGTTGTACCTGCATACACGTTGACAGTGTAAGCGTTGAGGTTTCCAACTACAGTAGCTGGAGCTGTCCAGCTCAGGTCAGCGGTTTCGTAGCTGGCTTTCACTGCGACGTTCTGAGGTGCAGTGACTTCAACAAGTGAGAAATCTTCCTCTGGAAGAGGTGCAGATTCAGAGGTGTATGAGACTGGTGCAGAAACTGACTCTTTTGTTGTTGCAAGGTCAGCTGAACGAGCTTTGGTGGTGACTGTGACGTAGTAGTCAGTCTTTTCAGTCAGTCCTGTGAATGAAGTGGAAGAGGAGGAAGTCTGGTTTGTTTTAACCAAAGTTCCGTCAGCAGTGTAGAGGTTGACAGTGTAGCCCAGGATTGTTCCAGATGTTGCTGGTGCTGACCAGCGAACAGTGAGTCTGTCGTAAGAGTTGCTAGTTGTTGAAACGTTTGCTGCTGCATCCAAAACAATTGGTGCGTAACGAGCGAAGTTCTGGGTGTACCAGGTTCGACCAGCTCCGTCGATGTAGTATCCCAAACCAATGTCTGTGTAATTACCGAGGATGTTAGCTCGGTGACCTTCTGAGTTCATCCATGCTGTGACAACTTCGGATGGCTTGTAACCGTAGGCTACGTTCTCTCCTACCTGCTGCCAGTCACCTGGAATCTGGAAAGAGTATTCAGGGTTGTGAGTCATGGCTCCATTGGATGCCATTTTTTCTGACCAAGCCTGTGCCACTGGGTTGATTTGTGGGTTCAGGGTGAGGGGTTCGAGACCGTTCTGCTCACGAGCAGCGTTGGTTTCGGTGAGGATTTGCTGGATGATAGCGTTATATGCTTCATCTGATGTAGCTGCTTGAGCTGTTACTGGAGCTGCTGCGTTTGTGGCTACTGTGACACCAGAAGTTACGACAGCTGCGGCGAGAACCAAAGAGAGAGTTCTATTGAGTCGCATGAGAATGGAAGGGCCTTTCAAAGGATGATGGAACCAGGTTGTATTCATCATCGGTCATTTATCGTTAAATGCTGAAGAGAGACTACCATAGAAAACTCAATATTTCAAGTTTATGCTATAAAACAGCAAAAAAGGACTCCCCTGACCAGTTGTTACCAGTCAGGGGAGTCCTTTTTTGCTCTACTTTAGGCGACGGAGCGGGTCACTCCGAGGATAATTTCCGTCAGGTCAGCCTCAGCGGAGAACTTGTGGTCCTTGTACTCGCCGCACTTGCAGGTGACCTTGACTGAAATGATGGAGAGCGTACGGTGGGCGTCAGAGTCAAACGTGTCGAACACGCTCTCCTCAGAAATGTCCTGGTCCACATCAGACGCCTCAGCGATGCCACACTCGATGACGTGGGCAGCCTCAGCGGTCGGCTCGTACGTCCAGGTCTGAGGGAGGAACTTCTGGCTTCGCCCGACGACAAAGCCCGCAACTGCGAGGGAGAAGCCAGGCAGCCAGGAAGCGTCCGTGGTGTCAAACATTGTGGTGCCTTTCGTAAAATAAGTAGGGGGTTTGTCCTAACCCAAAGACTATCACAGCCCTGTGGGTTCTGCAACCAGTTAAATGACGGAAGCCAGACTAAGTTTTTCAACCTGTCTGGCTTCCGTCATTCAGAGCTTAGAACCACAGCTCGCGGTAACGCTCCTGCTCGATGCTCTTCTCAAGCTCGAACGCTTCACGCTCAAGAGCCTCGCGGTACTCGGAGTCTGTGAGGTAAGTCTCATCCTCCAGGAATCGCTCAGCATCCATGTCATCCTGCAGCGTGTAGTCGGACTCGTCAAGGAAGTAGTGACGACCGATGATGTCAGAGCCACCGTAAATCGACTCATCCTCATCCCAACGGTTGCCGTCCTCGAACAGAGCCATAGGAGGACCGCTGACGTAGGACGACGGAGCGGGAACAGGGAATCGAGCAAGCAGGTCTTCAGCCGACATCAGGGAAGGCAGAAGCGAAGAAGCAGGAGCCGTGTGCTGAGCAGGGACCTGCTTCAGGAAGTTCGCAATCAGCGGAGTGATTGTGTCGTCCTGGTCCACGTGCGAAGCCTCAGGGTGCCACTGCGTACCGATAACGTTCAGCTCTGCAGCCTCAATCATCTCGACAATGCCGTCCGTGCTGTAAGCCGTGATTTCAAGCTTCTCACCAAGAGCCTTGACCGACTGGTGGTGCGAAGATGCCACGCTGTACACACCGTCAGCAAGGACAGAGGAACGCACAACCTCAACATCGTGAGCAACCGCACGATGCTCGTAAGCACCAGCACCGAAGTTGTTGTGCTTGACCTTAGCCATGTGACCAATGTCAGCGTGCAGCGAACCACCGAACGCAACGTTGATGAGCTGCATGCCTCGGCAGATACCCAGGATGGGAATACCTGCACGAAGAGCTGCATAAATCAGCTCCAGCTCGTACTCGTCCGTCGCGTCACCACGGCTGAAACGGTACTTGGAACGGTTCGCACCACGGTAGTACGCAGAGTCAACGTCGTAACCGCCGAAGAGGATAAGACCACCGAAGCCCTCAAGGTTGGCACCCTCCTGAACCATGTCAGGGGCAGCCTTCTTGACAGGGGTGAACCCCGCAGCAGCAACAGCGTTGGTAACGGTGTCATGCATGAACTGCGTGATGTAGTTGTGGTCTTTCTCCGACCGACCCTGGCGTCCAGAGGGGTCTGAGATGTAGATGGGGAGTGTCATTGTGAACTCTTTACGTCGTCTTTCGTTACGGATGGTTTGTCTTCTTCTATCAAGAATACACGATAGATCGATCATCCGCAACCCCTCACAGGAAATTTGTCTTTTCCCAGAAGCTGATACGAAAGGAATGGGTGTAATACCCCTATATCGGGAGGTTCTCAACTCATCTGTCTTCAACCTACCAGGTCCAGACTCTTCATGCAACACCTTCAACGAACATTCTGAAACTTTTACCGGCTTTTGTCCAGACTTTCTGTTAGAATCAAAGAAACGACAGAAAGACGAACCTATGGGTGTATGGGAAACGCAACGCATTGGTAACACTACGTTCACCAACTACTACAAGAACACCGACGAATACATCGCAGCTGGAGTTGCAGGTTTCTTCATCAACCTCATTCTGTTGGGAGGTTTCATCGCGTTCGTGCCATGGGCTTTCAGTTCACTCATCACCGCCCCAGGAGCTCAGCTGGCTGTTCTCTGGGTAGCCATTCTGTGGGCTACTGTTGGCGTGTACGGTAACGTCAACGCGTCAGGTGTTCGCAGATGGGTGACAGGAATCCTCGCTGCACCTATCTTCCTGTTTGTCGCCCTACTCCTTCTCAGCGACCCTCTGTATGAGGAGAAAATTAGTGGAGTGACGTTCTGGTTCACAATCATCGGTGTCATCGTTCTCGGATTCTTCGGTAGCATGTCAGCTCCTCTGTTCATCCTGTTCAGCGTCTTAGGATTCCTTTTTGGTCTTCTTTGGTACGGAATTGTCATCCTCGGTGCAGGCATCGGAAGCATCTGGGATACTCTCCTGTACGCCCGAGACTCCCGCAAACGCCGGCGTTTGCCCTAACCCCATATAAAGCAGGAGGCTTTCAATCATGAGAGCCTCCTGCTTTACCTAGACAGCAACTGAGAAAGACGGTAAGCACAATGATTGATGAAGACAAGCTTCCAGCCTACGAAGCGTCTGCAACAAAGCTGTCTGCGAAGCTCATGGAATTCATTGGAAAAGCTGATAACGCAGAGGAGAAGAATCGACACCTTTACACTCTGCATGCCTTGAACAACACCCTGTCTCAAATGTACAGTTTCCTGAGACTGCAGACAGAGGAGCTGAAAAGCCTCCAAGCGACAACAGTGAAAGAAGTAGACCCTCTGGATGTCTATCGATTGACTCATGCCGTCAAGGATGTGCTGACTCCAGAAGCTCCCAGCTGGGAAACTCCTTCAGAAGAAGTAGCTCAGGTCATCGATGTTATCCTGAAGCTTGGCTGGAAACCACCAAAAGTTGATGAGTAACAAAAAGACACCCCCTGATATCAGGGGGTGTCTTTTTACTTTACCGCCAAATTAGAAGCCGAAGCCCATCGACGGGCTGGAACCATCGAACGGAATGACAATCCCACCCATGTCGAAGCCAGGCTTTCCACCGTAAGTCATGCCGTAACCGCTACCACCATCGTCCGTACTTCCGCCGCTACCCGAACCAGTGTTGTCGGCAATGCTGCCCCCGACAGGAAGCTGCTGGTTGTCAGTAGCGTCGTTCTGAAGGGTCGAACCGCAGCCCGTGAGGGTGACAGCAGCGATGATGACGCTCAGGGCAGTGATGGAAAGCTTCTTGAACATTCGTGTCTCTCTTCTCATTGGGGAACGTGTTTCGTTCTCTCTATTCAGAACCATACCAACATTTGAGGATGAAGGCAACACCGATTGCCAACAAATACTGGTGGCGGATCGTCATTGAGTGTGCTACGCTGAATCTCGACAGCATTCTACTAAGAGAGAGAAAACACATGCTCAACGCTTCTGTCGTCATTTCGGTCGACTCCACCAGCGGTAACATCCAGAAGGAGAGCGTCCTTCGCTTCTACCTCAGCAAGGGATATGAGGTGAACCTCCGTGAGGATGTCACCATTATGGTGTTCGATGTCTACAAGCTGGACACTCCTTGGCTGGATGTTGAGGAAGTCCTCATGGCTTACCCCTGGGACCAGGACCTGCACCTGATTGCCACCTACTTCCACGGCATCGGTGCAGATGTGAAGAATCTCAGTGCTGGCACGTATGTGTCGCAGGAGGTTCTGTCCTTCACCATTGAGGATGGCAAGTTCGCCGCTCTGGTCGACTAACCTACTCTAACGAAATGCCCACTGGCTTCTGAGCTGGTGGGCATTTCGTCTTTTGGAAAGCTTCTCTGAACAGCTTCTGAGTTATGGTCTTGACACCATTTACTGATTGTGGTAAAATTAATAGCTTTTTAGTCTTTTTTAGACCAGTAGTGCTACTGTTTAGTATCCACTACTATCAAGGAAGACAATGAACTTAGGAAAATCAAACGATCAGGAACATGAGGTGTTCACAAATCACATCTCAACTCCTGATCCAGAACCAGTTGTTACAGTCATAGACCCTCCTGCAGCAGACGCTCCTCCATCTGGTGGAGGTAGCATTGTTCAAACAATTACCATTATTGCTATGTTTGCTATCATTGCAGTTGTCGTGTCGAGTATGATCGGAAGTTCTATCTCAAATAAAGCACAGCAAATTTCTGAAGCAATTCAAGCTTCAACTCCTCCTGCAGCTGTCGAAACAGCTTCCCAAGACAACAGCCCAATTGGTTTGATCTTGGTCATCTTCGGAGCTCTCTTCTTACTCGGCTTCACTGCTTTCATCTTCACAATGGCTAAAAGAACCATTCAGAGGAACAAGGCTGCAGCAGCAAAGGACGAGTTTGTGGCTCCTGAACTCATCACAAGCTTGAATGATGTCGATGAAGACAAGAACAAGTCTTGGTTAGGTAAACGATAACCCATGGACTTGAACAAAAACGAAATTCGTACTCCGTTGCAAGCTTTTGAAACAGTTGAGCCGGTCCAAAAAGCTAAATGGAAGATGCCTGAACTCTCCATTATTGATGTCATCATTGTCACCAGTGTAGGCATAATCATTGCCCTAAGCATTGTCGCATTGCCATCTCTGATCGATAATGCCGAAAACATTTCAGCAAATGATAATGAAACTCAGCTAATCCCGAACTCTACCCAAGAGTAACCTCGGAACCCTCTCCAAAGACGAAACCTCCACTGAAAGTACTCAGTGGAGGTTTCGTCTTTTCCCGAGAGGTTACACGATGAAGTACTGCTCTGCAGGCATCTTCTGCGTCATGTAGCCGAAATGGGAAAGGGTCAGAGCCATCTGGTCCCGACCGACAGGGTTGGAGGTGTGAATGAACACCCAGTTGACGTTCACAGGCTCATCGTTGAACGCCTTCTCCGAAAGGTAGTCCACAACAGGCATGATGGTGTCCAGCTGACCGTTCGGCTCACCAAGGTCATGGTCCAGCCAAATCTCGTCCCAGTCGTTCTGCTCAGCCAGAATGTCCAAAGCCTCAGCGGACGTGCGGGCAATGGTCACATCTGCATCAGCAGTGTTCTCGCGGAAACGGAACTCGATGCCCTCACGGAAGTTGCGGAGGTCGTCAATCAGCAGAACACGCGGCTTCTGAGCCATGGTCTTTCACCTTCTTATAAACGAATGAATCTGGGTTAGGTCTTCAGTGTAGCAGACTTCACCACAACTGCAAGACCTAACCCAGATTCATCTGAGAAAAAGTGTCTTTTATGCAGGCACTACCGTGTCAAGTGCAGCCAGAATGCTCTCAGCAGCAGCAATCATCGGTTCATGACCCAGCTGGTATCTACGAATCGACACGGACCCCTGAACAATCTTCAGGGTCTTTATAACAGGTCGACCGAAGAGCGTCCGTGAAGGAATGCGTGCGACCCTGACCAGCTCTACCACGAACCAGTCATAGTCGCACTCTTCTGCCCGCTGCTTGGCTCGAAGGCGAACCTGCCACTCAGAACCTGAAGGGGCAGAGGGAAGAGAATCGATGAATGTCATGAGTCCATTTCTAACGTCGAAATTAGGTATTAGGATGCCGTGGTGAGAAGGTTCCGACGACGGAGAGCCTCCTCGTCAGCTGCATCCTTCTTCTCCTGCTGGCGTCGCTTACCCTCTCCGCTGAGCTGCCACAGAGTGTATGCTGCGAGGTCTGCAGTTCTCTCGTTCCCCAACTCGTAATACTTGACGGGGAAGCTATCAATGACGACAGCTCGCACAACTTTCCGAGCCTTACGGAACAACGGCTTCTTCTCAACAACCTTGTCCTTGTACAGGCTGATGGTGTAGAAAGCGTAATCGCCACTTCCCGAAGAGTGAGTGACCTTCCAGTACATCTCAGGGTCCACGGGGACAGGGAAACCCGTCTTCTTATCGACCTCGAATGTACCCCAGTAACGGAAGCTCTTCTTCATTGTTTTTCTCTCCTGCTATCAACAAGTGGTAAGTAGTTGAACCCTACCCCTAAAAGCTGAACAGTGCAACACCTACAGAAAGAATTTTTCGAAGCCAACTCAAAGCTGCCGGAACAGAAGAAACTCACCCTGAGGAGAGAGTTCTGCATCGATGCAGAACTCTCTGGACTGCAACCATCGAATCATCTCCTGATGATGTGGGTAAATTTCAAGGTAAAGGGCATCGGCTTGAGTGTCAGCCAAAATCCTGTCCAGAAGAGCAGTGCCTAAACCTTTGCGGGTGGAACCACCAGCAACTTTGAAAGTGGAAATTTTGCTCACGACACCCTGCAGCGAAGAAGGGTCGTCAGTGTCCACCAGCTTGACAATGGCAGCAGCATCGTATTGTCCTGGGTCGGTGCCAGAAACATAAGCAGAACGATTTGCAGCATCCAATTTGGTCTTTTGTATCCAGCGAAGGAAACCAGGGTATTCTCCTGCCAAAGAACGGAAAATGTCCGCGTCAGAGTTCACCGACTCGATTGGAATTTTTCGGACAGAGGACATGATGAAAGGGTATCAGAATTCCTGTTAACATGCACCTTAAATCTTGCAGACCTTACCAAAAGCTGATAATGTTCAGGTAAATACATTTAGGTCAAGAGAGGTAGAGATGAGTCTACTCAGTCATTTCAAGAGAACTCCTGCAGAGTTGCAGGACACAGGCTTCAGAGAGTGTCGTTCTTGGTACGGGTTCGCTATCCATATTAGGGACTTGTCTGATGAGAGTGGTCTTGCCCTGTGTGGGTACAAGCCATTGGACGATTTCAGTTCACCTTTGACGGTGGAGCGGTATCTGGGGACACTTCGAAACCAGCATGAGTCTTCGTTCTACTGTAACAGTTGCCGCATGGAGTTCAGCCAGAAGGTACCTGTGCTGGCGTAACATCAGAACAACACAAAGAAGGAGGGACTGTACCTAATCGAGTACAGTCCCTCCTTCTTATAAGTCGAATTAGGAGAGGGCTTCCGCCTCAGCTGCCTCAACGTAGTTGTTGATGAAAGCTGCAATGTCTTTTGCCTTAGCCGTCTTTGCGAACTTCTTCTCCTGGTAGGCGGAGACCCAGACTTCGGCATTTGCCTTGGCAAGGAACACATCCAGAGGCTGGTCGAAGATGTACCCATCAGGTGGGTAGATGCTGATGACCGTCTCGTCATCGACAGAAACGTGAGCTTCGAAACCAGGGTTCAGTTCCAGTACAGCTTCTTTGACCTGCTCGGTGGTGATAGCCATCAGTTTGTTCCTATCTCTCATCGGATGAAGCTTTTACGGGAAGACTACCACCTTCTCGGAGAATGGCAAGCTCAGGCTAGTCGTTCGCCCAGGATTCGTTCTCTTCGATGAAAGCCTCAACAGCTTCAGCGATTGTCTCAGCAGATGCGTCTTTGCTCAAGAAGCGGTTATCGTAACCGCCACAGTGCAGCTCAATCTCATCCTCGTATAACCACACATCAATCTCATAGTCCTGTGTGTACGACTTCGGAGGGTACACAGTAATCAGTTCAGGCTCATCTTCGGTGAGTGCGATACGGTACTCTGGATTCAGCTCAAGAAGAGCGGCGTTGATTTTATCAGCTGTAGTCATTACGATCTTGTCCTCTGCCATTAGGGTCTACAAGATGAGGGTATCATCATTCAAATGAAAGTGCAATATTTTTGTACAGAAAAAAGAAGTTGATTTGCGACAACTAAAATGGGAATGATTACAGTGACTGCAATGTTTGGTCCAATAGATAATTCATACCACTCTGCTCTACCTGGAATTCGAAGAAGACCCCAGGTAGAGCATTTTTATGCAGAAAGAACCCCATGACAGACAATCCACCTATAGCAAAACCTCTCACGAAAACCGCCACGAACTGGATATTCGGCGGCTTGCTGATGGTCATGTTCCTCTCCTCCTTGGATCAGACAATCATCTCCACAGCTCTTCCCACCATCGTCGGTGACCTCGGCGGTATCGCACACATGGCATGGGTAATTACCGCTTACACTCTTGCCATTACCATTGCCATGCCTATCTATGGAAAGCTGGGTGACCAATTCGGAAGAAAACCTCTCTACATCACAGCTATAGCAATTTTCCTCGTAGGTTCAGTCTTGTCGGCCCTTTCAGCAGACATGACCCAGCTCATCACGTTCCGAGCCATTCAAGGTCTCGGAGCTGGTGGTCTCATGGTTCTCTCAATGACAATCTTGGCTGACATCTTCTCCCCTGCTGAACGAGCCAAACGCTCCGGAATCCTCGGAGGAGTCTTTGGTCTCAGCTCAGTAGTTGGTCCTCTACTTGGTGGATTTTTGACGGAACACCTTTCCTGGCATTGGACCTTCTGGGTGAACGTTCCCCTGGGAGCTTTAGCTCTGGTCGTTATCATTACTCGTCTGCATCTACCTCACCGAACGCATGCAAAAGTCCGTGTTGACTACCTGGGTATGGCTGTAATGGCTCCTGCCATCACTGCGTTTATCCTTGCTTTCACCTGGGGAGGTAGTGAGTATGACTGGAACTCCCCACAAATTGTTGGTCTTTTCGTCGGATTTGCTGTTCTGAGTGCTCTGTTCGTTCTGGTCGAACACAAAGCTCAAGCACCTATCATTCCTCTGGTTCTTTTTAAGTCCCGTGCATTTGTGCTTGCCTCAAGCATCGGAATTCTTCTCGGCGCCGGCATGTTCGCTGCCATTTCTTACATTCCCACCTACCTCCAGGTAGTTACAGGAGCAACTGCGACCGCCTCTGGTCTGATGATGCTTCCTACCGTCATCGCAATTTTTGGAGCCAGCATCGGTTCAGGTCAAATCATCGCCAGAACCGGGGCGTACAGAATCTTCCCTATCATCGGTATGACCATCGCAGCTTTGGGAATCTTTCTGCTGTCCACAATGACAGCAGACACTCCAGTTCCTCTGACCATGGTGTTCATGGCTGTCCTCGGAATCGGTCTGGGTCTTACCATGCAACCGCTGATTCTCATCGTTCAGTCTTCAGTGAAAGCTGCAAACTTGGGAGCTGCAACAGCTACGAACAACTTCTTCCGCGAAATCGGGGTGACCTTAGGTGTCTCCATCTTCGGTTCAGTGTTCTCCTCCCGTCTCGTCAGCAACATGGCTGGACTGGGCGGCAGCGGAGGAAACGAAGGTAGTAACTCGTTGACTCCAGACGTAATCAAAGCACTGCCGGCTGAACTGAAAAGCCAAGTCATTGACTCTTATGTCAACGCTTTGACCCCAGCATTCATCTACCTGGTTCCAGTAGTTCTACTGGGTGCTGTACTTGCTGTCTTTTTACCGAAGGTAGAAATGTCTAATGAGTCCGGCTTGGAGAGAGCCCAACGCGAAGAGTCCACTCCCATGACCGGTAACGTCCCAGTCATTAGCTAACCAGAGTATGATTTAGGCCCCTCTTTGAGTCACTAAAGAGGGGCCTAAATCATACTCTCACCAGGGATATTATTGACAAATTTACTGATTCATGGTATGATTTACTCATACTACAGATAGGAAAATCATGATTGATGTCTCCAAGGAAACGTTCTACCAGATTGACTCGAACACTCCCATCAACGGAGCTCCTTCGTTGAAAGAAATTGCGTCAACTCATTTCGGTAAGCCTTACGACCCTCTTGAAGCCCTTGCCCAGGTTGGTGAGATGTACAACGGTCTCTACCAGATTTTCTCAGTTGAAGGCTATGAGAAGTACGCAGAAGTGGACGAAGACACAGAAGCATTCGATGAGTGGATTAATCAAAGCGGTTCTGACCCCATCTACTCCTACATCATGTACCGTCTCATCAAAGATGAGGTGATTCCTGACGGGAAATACCTCATCAACTTCTGGTGGTAGCCGTCCTTTTCCAGAAGAGTTGACAAGGGATGTTCTGATGTGTAGGGTTCAAGTAATCATTCATTCCTACTGAGGAGAAAATCATGCCTGACTCTGTTTCGACCTACACTACACAGGCGACGAACGGCAGTATCCACGCCGACCGAGCTGTTGGCTTTGGCCTTGCAGCTCAGGCAGATGAGGCTCGAACTGCCAACATGCTGGAGTTCGTGAAGCACTACTCCACCCGCCTCTCTCGTGAGGGGCATGACGCAGCATTCAAGCAGATTGGCGAGCGACTCAACCTGCTCTAAGGGAAACTTCTGCAAAGGAGGAGAGGACTAATTATGGTCCTCTCCTCCTTTGCTATTTACAACAAGTTAGTTCGCCTGCTATTATGAAGTGTTAACCCAAGGAGAAGATATGAGTATCGCAGCTGTACTTGACGAAAGCCTTCCGTTTGAAGGTCGCGTCAACACCCCTAAAATCACCCAAGCGTTCACAGGTTCAGACGGAGCTGCTTACCGTGTGGAGGTGCGTTCTCAGGACACAAGTTGGTCTTTCTTTGACAAAGAGAGCAAAGACTGGATGGCTGATGGCACCTACCAGGTAGTGGGTCATGAGCTGGTTGCTGTCCTCAGTACTGGCGACCGCTTCTTCTCTATTCCCCTTGATTCTTTCATCCCTGATGACGGCTGTGATTACGAGCTTGAAAGCTTTGCCCTGAGTACTCGTTTCCATGATGCAGCTTTCATTGTTCGTAAGGTAGGGACAGTTCTTCCTGCTCGACTTATCACATCTGAAGACGCTAACCCTGAAGGCAAGGTGGTTTGCAATGATGCATACACTATGTACGGCATGGATGAGTTCCACTGCCAGCGTGAACTCGGACACCTTGGAGCTCACCAGGAGTTCAGGAAGTTCATGCATAACAGCTGGACTGACGGAGGTGGTCGTTCTGTTCCTAAAGCTGCTTTTGGAGTGAAGACTACTTGCCCTGGATGTCAGCAGGTCCTCTTTGAAAATGAGCCTCGTTGCTCAAGCTGTGAGTTCTGGAAAATGCAGCTCTCTAAGCCTGGCGGATTCATCATCGAGGGGACACACTACCGCCCTGGAAAGGGTGGCTTCGATGGACATGAGTTCAAGGTGCAGACCAGGAATGGCATTTGGACTGGTGAGCTGATGACGCAGGGAGAGATTCCTGTTTTCCTGAAGTCAGAGTTCCCTGATAATGCTTCATTCGTTAACGTAGAAGAGGAATACGCGTGAACGTATCCCTCTTCTGAACAGACTGCCTAACAGTCAGAATGTCTTTTACCGGAAAGCCAGTTCAAGAACCTCTCCTGTAGTGAATACAGCCACTGTAGGGGAGTTCTTCAGTTTAACCACTGTGGCGATACTACCAGAAACAAAAGCATGGTCAGCAATGGAATTAGTGTCCCAATCAATGACGATGACAGGCACTGAGACAGGAAGAGTCTCTCCTGCAGGCAAAGAGTTGACTGCTTCAATCAAAGCTTCAGCTTCGATCTGTTCAATCTGGTTACGAGGAGTTCGGAGTCGGAAATCAGGAGTTGAAGTATGCATAAGATAAGCTTAGCTTGTTTGAGTTTTTTGTAGCAGAAAATAACATAACATGCTACAGTGGAACTCTGAGTTCGAGTAGGGAAGGCATATTAGCCATGGCAAAAGTAGCAGGCACATTTGAAAGCATCGTCGGAGCTTACTTTGACGACTTCATCGCACCACTCCATGAAGTCAGCGGTGTTCCCGCTGAAGACATCCTTCGTATGCGAGGCAAGTACGTTCAGGATGTCGCTGAGAATGAGAAAGCAATTGCTGAGATTGAAGACATCTACGGTGTCACAATCATTTGATTGGCTTAGCCATGATGGAAAGGAATAACCATGTCTGCTGATCTGCACATCATCCTCATTGATCCTCAACTGATTGATGTCGAGCTGGTCAAAAAGTATGCCACTTTTGAGGTCCCTGATAATGTCAAGCCGTCTGAGTTCCTTGAGATGCAAGAAAAGCATCAGGAACGCATCTCTTTACTTTACGGTGATGTCCACGACTTCGGATCATACGTCTACCCTTTCAAAGAAGATGTCTGGGTCGGTCAGGTTTCCTGGCTGAAAGCATCCCTTTCAGGTGAATACGACCGGTATGTGCCTTCATTGGTAGCTCATGTCAGTCAGACTTATTTTGACAATGGCGGAGCAGTAGTAGTCACAGATGAATTCATCGAGTCTTTGCTCGCTGGTTATGAGCAGCATCATGAAACTCCTTCTATTTATGAGGACAACAGCATCAATGCTGAAGAACACGAGACTGGGGTGACAAGGAAAGAGACGCTGGAGAAGTTCCTAAGGAGCCATCTCGGAGAGTGGTCTTTCGCTGACTCATGGTGACTTCAATAATCGAACCTTGTCCTACCTGTTCTTTTAGCCTTTTCAACCCTGTGGCAAAACTCAGCGTTTCTGACTGGGGTATCTATGATGACAGTCGTTTTCCTGGGAGAAGCATTGTAAAACTCCGTGACCATCAGGAAGACTTCAGTGAGCTGAATCCAAGTGAAACGGCTGAGTTCATCGCGGATGTTCAAACCGCGATGGGAATCATCAAGAACCTCACCCATGCGGATAGGGTCAACGTAGCTATTCTGGGTAATGCTGTGCCTCATGTTCATGCCCATTTGATTCCACGATTCTCAGCTGAAGAACCTCATCCTGACCAGTCACCGTGGAATGACACTCGCCGCAAAGAATCACTTTCCCCTGCTGTTTTGGAAGAGCTAATTGCTAGCTTTGCTTCAGGACTCAACTAAAAATACCCACTGTCTTTTTACACAGTGGGTATTTGCTTAGCCTACGAGTTCTAACTTGTGGAAGGTGAGCGTCTTTCCAGGGTAGAGATTGAAGAGCCTGCTCAGCTCAGCGTTGTCATGAAACGCGTCCAGCACCAGGCCAACATGGTCTTCCATGAAGTAACCCAGACGGACCTGACCAATCGCCTGAATTGTGTCATCCGCCATTAGGCGAATCAAATCACCAGGCTGGAGGTCTTCTAACTCAACCGGAACCCATGTCAAGTTTTCTCCAGGAGCAGCTTGAGCTGCCTGGTTACTCACTGCTTTAACAGTAGGGTTGATGCTCATGAGGAAGTCCTTACGTATGTTAACTTTCTCTTCATGTTACCGCAGTTATACCCGCTCTGGCAAGTTTTTATAGTCTTTTGATATGCGACACGCCGTAAATAAATGTTTTTCTTGCATTTGTATACTAATCGTGTTAGGCTGTTCACAACTCAAGGAGAGAAGTTGTGAGCTTTCCTGTTGTGTTGTGTGTGTTAAGTAAGACCCGGCTGCAATTACGCAGCCGGGTCTTACTTACTAGATGGACTAAACGGTAGCGAAGTCGAAGTAATCGTTCTTGTGTTTATCTTCTTCACACACTACATCTTTAGGGTCAGTACTGGTTTCGTCAGCGTAGAAACCTTGAGCTCCGCAGAAGTTACAAACCCAGCTGCCGAAATCGCTAACCCAGAAATCTTCATGTCCTGTGGTTGCTTTGAAATGAGCCCTTTGCTGAGCGTAAACTTGGTAGGGAACCAAGACTGAACCATGCAAACCGATGCGTTCTTCCATGACCAGCTCGTTGGTGAGCTCGCGGATGATTATCTCTGGGGCGCCTAAAATTTTGCCTAAAGTTGACAGGTAGAAGCCTTCATCTGAATCTTGACCCAAATACTCATGAGCGAAAGCTCGTTCTGCTAACTCTACAATTGCGTTTTTGCGGTGGGTAGCCAGTAGGTCTTCACTGTTACCAGCTTCGGCTTCCTCTACAGATGTTTCTGACGAACCTAAAAGATCGTCATCTAAGTCGAAACTCAAGCCACCATCGAACTGGTCTGACAGGATGGAGAAGGGTTCAATCTTTGCTTCGAATTCTCGTTTGACTTGACTGATTCGGAACGAGCTCACTGACTCTTTGATGTCTTGGATGTCAGCGTCAGCAGCTCCAGACACGCCATCACGCAAAACCAAGAACTCGTAGTGTCTTTTCCCGTTGGCTACTAAGGATTCAGTGGACGCCCAGACAGCACGGTAGGTGTGACCGTCATGCTGAATCTTGAAGACCCACTCTTCTTCATATTCAGAACCATTCACGTTCAAACTCATCTCAAGACCCATCTCCGAATAAACAATTACTGTTACTTATCGTCTCAATTCCCTCAAACAGGGGTCGGGAGAACTTTGAGTGTGGTACAGTTAACGCAATTACAGGCTTACCCAAAAATCAGAAAGCAGACACCCGAATGTCTTCGAACCTTTACACCCGCATCGACACTATCCTCAGTGATTTCTACGGATTCTCTGGTACCCTCACGGATGCTGTGCAGAGCATCATCGAGTCCACTGATGACCGCAGTACTAAGGTCCAGGAAGTTACCACCCTACTCAAGAACACTCACGGTAACCGCTTCGGAACCAAGAGCATCGCCAAGAAGCTCATCAACGCAGCATAGTCAAAACTATCCAATTTGAAATGAGGACAGCCACCACCATGGGCATAAAAACGGCATTAGAAGTTGAAGTAGGAGACAGCCTCGTCATAGATGACAAGCTCAGTGAAGTTCTTGCTGTTGACTCAAGTAAAGGTGCAGCTGGAATCTACGGTTTTACAGTCAACCAGGAAGCCGGCACCTGCCATTACATCTACCACAAGAACGACCTGATTCGAACGAGCTGAGAGTAGCTTTGCAGAAAAAGCTTTCAAGTGCTATGCTACAAGCATGAATAACCTTCCTGTCCTTGTGTACGGCACCCTTCGCCCTGGTGGTAGCAACTACGGTGGATTCCTTCAGGGTCTCACCACCGCCGAGCAGAACGTGCAGCTTGAAGGCTTCATCATGTACGGGGAAAGTGGCTGCCCGTTCCTGGACAGAGGCGACCGAGTTGTCACCGCTACTCTCGTTCACCTGGAAGAGAACCGCTACCAGGAGACTCTGGCTCACCTTGACCTTCTCGAAGGGTACCGTGGTCCTGGTGATGATGAGAACAGCTACGAGCGAATCCTCCACACGTTCACCCTTGAGGGCGTAGAGACTCAGGCTTGGGTCTATGTCATGTCGGACAGCCTGAAGGTCTACGTGCTGGGTAGCACTCCTGTTCTTGAAAGTGGTGACTGGATTGCTCATGTCCGTGACCGCGAGCAGCAGTGGATGGATGAGTTTGACCAGCACGCAGCAGAAGGCATGCCTCTCTACTGAACGAAAAGGACGCAGGATTTATTTTGCGTCCTTTTCCATTGCCTATGACAATCAGGTTGCATGAATTCCTTTCAGGTGCTACTCTGAAGAAAGAGAAGGTGCTAAGAGAGGCACCTCACCTGTTTTAGGAGAGAATAATGTCGACAGCACTGCTTCCCGTTCTGGTCTACGGAACCCTTCGCCCGATGGGCGGAAACTACGAGTACTTCCTTGGCGGACGCACGGTGTCTGAGCAGGATGTCGTCCTTGACGGATTCACCATGTACGGCGGCGGTGGCTGCCCGTTCCTCGCAGTCGGTGACCGTCAGGTTGTCGCCACTCTTGTCCACCTCACTGAGGATGAGTACGTGGACACCATGAAGGGTCTCGACTTCCTCGAAGGCTACCGAGGTCCTGGCGACCCGTTCAACGGTTACGAGCGAATCCTTCACACGTTCACTCTCGACGGCAAGGAGATTCAGGCGTGGATTTACGTCGCGTCTGACCGCATCCTTCCGAGCATTATCGAGTCCACCCCTGTCCTCGAAGGCGGCGACTGGATTGCTCACATGCAGGCAGAGGACCGCAAGTACGGTGTCATCGCGTAGTTAAAACAGTGAGTCCCTCCTAGTATTTACTAGGAGGGACTCACTGTTTTAACATTAGAGGTAACTCTTCAACGTACCTTTTTTGAGTTCAGAAAGGTTATCCATAATGGTCTGCAGCACTTCAGCCTGGATTAGACCTGCCTCCTGCAGCTCAGGTGTTCCGTTTGCGATGTAAGTGTCCGCAATTTTACCTTGGGCGAGTTTGAGCATCGTCTTAAAATCTTCATACGCTGCATCGATACCAGCAGAAAGGGCGTCGTTGACTGCCTTCTCCAGCATAGGAGCCAATGCAGCCAGGTGGTCAGTCGTGTCTTCAGGATCGGTCATGGGAAGTCTTTCATATAGGTTTACTGTTTCAGTATATCAGGAAAGATCACAGCCCGCAAGCTGTATTGTTCGAGTTACTCAACCATCTCGGCAGGAAGGTTGAGGAGCGGCAGGTTGAGCTGGAACAGCTCCATGGCGTTGATGATGCTGTCCTTGTTCTCCTGGGGAGCGGGCGACGTGCGAACCTGCTCGATGAAAACGTTCAGGGCAACCTGAACCTCAGACATCATCTCCTCACGACCCTGCTCAACAGCATCGTTGATGATGGCGGAAATCTCAGGCATGTTCGACATTTTTACTCCTTCGGTTGAAGAGGCGTTTCCCCTTCATGATTTGAGCGTACTCCTGCTCCCCGAATCGTGTTACAGACTTGTCCAAAATTTTTCTGGTCCTTTTCCTTCGTTTGTTACTGAAGGAGTTGCGAGGAGGAAGTTACATAGTGTAGAGTCGAACCATATAACTTTCGAATCGGA
>Ga0308157_10000704_pt1 | contig 93956 bp, 77 predicted proteins | sample PhyBR1_FD_201035 | JGI IMG/M metagenome (GOLD analysis project Ga0308157, IMG submission 201035) | Phyllosphere microbial communities from UC Gill Tract Community Farm, Albany, California, United States - DLSLB.R1 | ecosystem: Host-associated > Plants > Phyllosphere > Unclassified | place: USA...
TTTAAAAATTTAATTAGATTTGCCGACTTGTTAAAAAACAGCGAAAGACAAAATTATTTTAAACAAACAATGCAAGGAAAAGGTTTTATTAAGTTTATAGCGATAGTATTGGCTATCGTTTGTGCGTATGCCCTCTCTTTTACTTTGGTTGCATCCAAGGTAGAAAAAGACGCAAAAAACTATGCGAAAGGTGACTTAGCCAAAGAAAAGGCTTACTTAGATTCGATGAGTACTGAAAAAGTTTATCCGGTAGTTGGATTTACTTATCAGGAGGTAAAATCGAAAGAAATCAATTTGGGTCTTGACTTAAAAGGCGGAATGAACGTAACGATGGAGATATCGTTAGCTGAACTGGTTAAATCGTTAGCGGGCAACCCTACCGATGTAAACTTTAACAAAGCTGTTCAAAACGCACAGATCCAGTTAAATGCCGGTGGTAAAGATTACATCAAAATTTTCGTTAACGAATTTGAAAAATTAAGTCCGGGTGTAAAACTTGCCGATTATTTTTCAAACCAGGATAACGCATCCCAGTTAAAACCAAATGCAAGCAACGGCGACGTTGAGTCTTTCTTAGAAAAAGAAGCAACCAGCGCAATTGACCGTTCGTTTACTGTATTACGTTCGCGTATTGATGGTTTCGGAGTAGTAAGTCCGAACATGCAAAAACAAGAAGGCAGTAACCGTATCTTAATCGAAATGCCAGGTGTGCAGGATAAAGAGCGAATTGCCAAACTTTTACAAGGTTCTGCAGAATTACAGTTCTGGCAGGTATACCAGGTACAAGAAGTTGCACCTTTATTAGAAAACATCAACAAAACTTTAGCTGCAACATTAAAAACTGATGCTCCTGCCGCTAAAGATACAACTGCTGCCCCTGCTGCAGCCGGAAGCAAATTAGCTGGTTTAGAAAAAACTACTGCTAAAGATAGCTCGGCCAAAGGTGGTAAACTTGCAGGTTTAGGTAAAAAAGATTCTTCGGCTGTTAGGGCAGAATTGTTAAAATCGAACCCATTATACGCGGTACTTAACCTGCCAATTTATCAGGGCCAAAACGGACAACAACAACTAATGCCAGGTGCAGTTGTGGGTATGTCGTTACAAAAAGACACTGCAAAAGTTAATGCTTATTTGAAAATGCCTGAGGTTGCTGCTGCAATTCCATCTACGATGAAATTTATGTGGAGCGTTAGACCAAGAGAAGGTTCTAAAGTTTTCGAATTATATGCCATTAAAGTAGTAAGTGCCGATGGTAAACCAGATTTAGGTGGTGAGGCAATCAGCGATTCGCGTGCTGACTTTGACCAGAAAGGTAAACCAGAAGTAACCATGTACATGACCAGCGAAGGTGCTGCAAAATGGAAGAAAATTACTGCTGAAGCTTCTGCTGATAAAAATAACTTAAAAGCGATTGCAATCGTATTAGATAACCAGGTTTATTCTGCTCCTACGGTTCAAAACGAGATTCCTAACGGTATTTCGCAAATCACTGGTAGCTTCACACAAGCTGACACTAAAGATTTATCAAACATCTTAAAAGCTGGTAAATTACCTGCTCCTGCACGTATTGCGGGTAGCTACATTGTTGGTCCTACTTTAGGTGCACAAGCTATCCACGATGGTTTAATCTCTTTCGTAATTGCATTTATTGTGATCTTAATCTTCATGGCGCTATATTATCACCGTGCTGGTTGGGTTGCTAACTTTGCTCTTTTAATCAACTTGTTCTTCGTTATCGGTATCCTGGTATCGTTAGGCGCGGTGTTAACTTTACCTGGTATTGCCGGTATCGTGTTAACCATCGGTTTATCAGTTGATGCGAACATCCTTATTTTTGAGCGTGTACGTGAAGAGCTTGCACATGGTAAAAACGTTGGTGCCGCCATTAAAGAAGGTTTCAAACATGCCATGCCATCAATTATCGACTCGAACGTTACCCTATTCATCTTAGGTGCTATCCTTTATGTTTTCGGTAGCGGTCCGGTACAAGGTTTTGCCACTACTTTATGTATCGGTATCCTTTCGTCGTTATTTGCTGCTGTAGCCATTTCAAGAGTTGTTTTCGATTCATTATTGAACCGTAAAATCGAAGTTAACTTCGATAACAGCTTAACCCGTAACGCATTCAAAAACTTAGCGTTCAACTTTGTTGGCCGCCGTAAAATCTACTATGCTATCTCAACCATCATCATTGTGGCTGGTATTGGAATGTACTTCAAAAATGGTGGTTTAAACCTGGGGGTAGACTTCAAAGGGGGTAGAACTTATTTGGTTCACTTCGATAAAGCAGTAAGCACTGAAGATCTAAAATCTAAACTAGCTCCTGTTTTTGATAACGAAACCCCAGAGGTTAAAACTGCCGGTGAAGACAGCCAGGTTAAAATTACGACTACTTTCCACATTGCAGATCAAGATGTTAAAACTGATAAAATTGTAGAAGATGCTTTAAACAAAGGTTTAGCCGGTTCTAAATATGAAATCGTAAGCTCGCAAAAAGTAACCCCTATTATCGCCAGCGATATCGTAAACGGTGCTTTCTATGCAGTATTGATTTCATGCTTGTTCATGTTTATCTACATCGTGGTAAGGTTTAAAAAATGGCAGTATGGTTTAGGTGCGGTAATCGCCTTATTCCACGACGTTTTAATGGTATTATCTTTCTACACCATTTTAGACGGTATTATGCCATTCTCACTAGAAATTGGTCAGGACTTTATCGCAGCAATCTTAACTGTAATGGGTTATACCATGACTGAGACTGTTGTTGTATTCGACCGTATCCGTGAAAAATTAAAAGAAGCTGGTAAAGACGATTTACATGGCGAAGAGCGTAACAACTTAATCAACTTCGCCTTAAACAGTACCTTAAGCCGTACCATTTTAACTTCGTTAACCGTATTCTTCGTATTATTGGTAATCTTTATTTTCGGTGGCGATAGCATCCGCGGATTCATCTTCGCCTTGTTAATCGGTCGTATCATCGGTACGTACTCATCACTATGTATCTCTACTCCTATCGTAATCGATTTGGGTAGCTCTGCTGAAAAAAAATAAGATTCCAAAATCTTAAAATATATAAGCGCTTCGGTTAACCGGGGCGCTTTTTTTGTGTCAAACCTCACAGGTTTTTAAAACCTGCGAGGTTTAAGAAAGCAAAAGGCATAAAGTTTTTTATTTTTTTGAAAAGCTGATTTTGTGGTTCTTCGGTCTTGGCTGCTTTATTTCGCGATACTCCATGACCGTTCCCATCAGGTTTATGGTACATCAGACAGTGCTTAAACCCTCCCAACCATCCTTCGTCATCGCAAAGTTATATCTCTGCCAAAACCGTAAGTACCACTGCCAAATGCCCAATTTTTAAACCTTTTGGCTATCTTTTTGTTACATTAGTAGCAGATAAACCGTAGAAAATGGATTTACAACTTCCTAAAAGTGAATACCCCAGAGTAGTTATTGTTGGCGGCGGATTTGGCGGAATTGAGTTAGCTAAACGTTTAAAAAACAAGCCTTTTCAGGTAGTCATGCTCGATAAACATAACTATCATACTTTTCAACCCTTATTATACCAGGTGGCAACCGGTGGTTTAGAAGCCGATTCGATTGCTTTTCCACTCCGTAAGATTTTTAAAGGACAAAAGAATTTAATTTTCAGGGTAACCAAGGTTACGGCGGTTAATGCTGCCGAAAATTGCCTGGAAACCGACATCGGTAAAGTGAGCTACGATTACCTGGTGCTGGCCACTGGCTCTACCAGTAATTTCTTTGGCAACAAGGAAATTGAAGCCAATTCCATGCCTATGAAATCTATCCCTGAAGCGCTCGACCTCAGGAGTCTGATTTTGCAGAACTTCGAAAAATCGCTGATTGAAAAAGATCCCGATAAAAAGAATGCGCTGCTTAACTTCGTGGTGGTAGGCGGTGGTCCAACAGGTGTGGAAACCTCTGGTGCCATTGCAGAGCTTAAAAAGCATGTTATACCGAATGATTATCCTGAAATGGATGTAAGCAGGGTAAATATCTATCTGATCGAAAATTCGCCGGAGCTATTAGGCGTGATGTCGCCACAGGCACAAAAAAAATCGAAAGATTTCCTGACCGATATGGGCGTGCAGGTAATGAACGAAACGCGTGTATTGGGTTACGATGGTCATACCCTAACCTTACAGGATAAAGCCTCTATTTTAAGCTCAACTGTGATCTGGAGTGCCGGAGTTAAAGGTCAGGTGATAAACGGGCTTGATAAAGCGGAAATTGTACGTGGCGGAAGATTAAAAACAGATACCCAGAACCTGATTGTTGGTTATCCGAATATTTATGCCATTGGCGATGTGGCTGCCATTATTGATGAAGAAACGCCAAATGGTCACCCTGGAGTTGCCCCAGCAGCTATTCAGCAAGGGCATCATCTGGCTAAAAACCTGATTAATATTGTAGAAAACAAGCCTTTAGAAAAATTCAAGTATTTCGATAAAGGCTCTATGGCCACAGTTGGCCGGAATAAAGCCGTGGTTGATATTGGTAAAATCCGCTTTCAAGGTGTTTTTGCCTGGTTTACCTGGATGTTCGTCCACCTGATGACCCTTGTGGGTTTCCGGAATAAAATTATTGTTTTCGTAAACTGGATCTGGAGTTATTTTAGCTATGACAGGGGTACCCGTTTAATTATCAGAACTTTTGCCAAAGACAGAAGTGTAGATTACCGTGAAGAAATTCCTGCTGCCAAAGAGGTTAAAGTAGTGCAATAGTTCATTATTTGAACAGGGATCCAACTGAGAACTGAAAATTGGTCAACTAACGCTATGCGCTGCTTCCTTTTAACAAAAACTTTCCGCAACTTGTGCTTAAACCAGTAATATGAGCCTAAACCACTTTAAGCTAGTAGAATGTCCCCGCGATGCTATGCAGGGCCTGCACGATTTTATACCTACCGAATTAAAAACCGAATACCTTAATTTATTATTACAGGTAGGCTTTGATACACTCGATTTCGGAAGTTTTGTCTCACCAAAAGCCATTCCACAAATGGCAGATACGGCAGCAGTATTGGCCAATCTGGATTTAAGCAATACTAAAACCAAACTGCTGGCCATTGTAGCCAATTTACGTGGCGTAGAAGCTGCTGTTCAGCATCAGGAGATCAATTACCTTGGTTTTCCTTTTTCCATCTCCGAAACGTTCCAGCAGCGCAATACCAATTCCAGCATTGCTCAATCACTTATCACGGTAGAAGAAATGCTTTCCTTATGCATAAAAAACAATAAAAAAGCCGTGGTTTACCTTTCTATGGGTTTTGGCAATCCTTATGGCGATGAGTGGAATTATGAAATTATAGAAAAATGGGCCGATGTACTGGTGAGTAAAGGCGTTGAGATTTTATCTTTAGCCGATACTGTAGGGATTTCTACACCTGAAAAAATAGAAGAAATATTGCCCCGCTTAATTTCCAGATTTAGCCAAACCGAAATTGGTATACATCTGCACTCCACCCCTGCTGAACGTTTGGGAAAAATAGCCGCTGCTTATCATTCGGGTGTAAAACGGATTGATTCTGCCTTAAAAGGCTTTGGCGGTTGCCCCATGGCTGCCGATGATCTCACCGGCAACATTGCCACGGAAGAGGTGATTAGCTTTTTGAATGCTAAGGGTGAACATTTAAGCCTCAATATGAATAAGTGGAATGAGGCTATGGCTTTATCCAGCCAGATTTTTGGTTAAGGCTTTTTATCCGTTTACCTTCTTATACATCATATTGCTTACAATATTAATCACTGTTTTTCGAGGGAAAAACCTTGGAACAAATGAGGTTAAATAGTTTGCAAATCCTACAATTTTAAAGCTTTTTCCTTTTAGTATACTTTTAATCCCCGCATCCGCCACCGTTTTTGGCGAGTCGGCACTCATTCCTTCAGTATCCGCCTTCGCAATACTTTGAAAACCAGTACTGGTATTTCCCGGGCAAAGTGCAGTAATTGTCAAACCTTTTTTATGGTATTCTCCATACAATGCCTCCGAAAATGCTAAAACAAATGATTTACTTGCACAGTAAACGCCAACATAAGGACAAGGCTGTAAAGCACCTGTTGAGGCCACATTAATAACACCTCCAGCTCCTTTTTTCAACATGCTAGGAATAAATAAATGTGTTAACTTAACAAGCGCATTAATGTTAAGCTGCAGCATATTATCGTATGTTTCTGTGGTTTCATCTAAAAAGTTAGTCCATTTACCAAAACCGGCATTATTAACAAGTAAATCAACAGTTAAACCTTCATTTATAATTTGGTTATAAAGTGTTTTAGGTGCCTCTTTTTTAATTAAATCGGCCGCAAAAACAAATACTTTAGTACTGTATTGTTTATTCAGTTTTATGGCTAATTCTTGTAATTTATCAATTCTTCTCGCAGTTAAAACTAAAATTGCACCCATTTCAGCTAATTTGTAAGCAAAGGCTTCGCCAATACCTGATGATGCTCCTGTTATTAAAGCAACCTTTCCATTAATACTTTTCATCTTTAAAATGTTAAAATCTTGAAGATGTAAAGGTCAATATTGGTCAATAAAAACTACTGAACAAATGTTAAGAAAACGTGGCGATTTTTTTTCGGATGCGGCTTAAAGACTGTGGCTCAATGCCGAGATAAGAAGCAATGTATTGTAAGGGTACATTTTGAATAATTTCAGGATAATTTATCATTAGATTATGATAACGCTCATCTGCTGTGCAGGTAATCATATCATGAGTTCTTTGTTCGTTATATAACAATGATTTTTCGTAGATAACTTTGCTAAAAACATCCCAGTTTGGGCTTTTTTGATAAAGAACGTCAAGATTTTTTCTATTAATTTTTAACAGGTCACAATCCGTAACGCATTTAACATTATCCTTTGAGGATTTTTGGTTTAAAAAGTTACTAAATGAAGTAATAAATCCGGGTGGACAGTTGATGTGGCTAGTTATTTCATTCCCATTTTGATAATGGAAAACACGTACAAAACCACTATTAATAAAATATAAATTCCCTGGAATTTTATTTTCAAACTCCAGCCAATCATTTTTTCTATGTTTAACAGGCTCAAATAGTATCTTAACTAAATCTATATCCTCCTCATTAAAATTTATATGAGCAGCAATCAGATTTAAAAGTTTATCATAAGCCATAAATTATAAGTTTAAAGCAGAAAAACTAAACCTTTTTCACCATTTTAAAGTGCTGTATACCAGCCTCCTCAAATTGCTCTCCCTCTGCTACAAAACCAAATTTAGCGTACAAGCTCATGGCATCTAATTGCGAGTTCAGGTAAATATAATGCGCATCTTCTGGCAGATCAGATAAAGCCTCGGCTATTAGTGCACGCCCAACTCCCTGGCCTCTAAAATCCTTTAGCACCGCGAAACGTTCTAACTTGTAACCATTATCCGTTTTACGCCATCTGCAGGCGCCACAAGGCTGTCCGTTGTGTGTGGCCAAAAAATGCACCGATTCATCCTCATGCTCCCATTCCAGTTCGGGTGGGCAGTTCTGCTCATCTACAAATACAGTTTTACGGATAGCAAATGCCTTATCTAAATCTTCAGGGTGGTTAATTTTTTGAACTTGCAGACTCATTATCGTGGTATTTAAAGTGTTTATTCTTTTCTAATTTTAACTCATTCAATTCATTTGCCACATCTATTGAATGCGAACAGTGAATATCGGCCTCTTTTTTGGCTAAGCTAGCCAGCGTAACGTAAAATTTGTGTAACTGATCCAGATCCTTTTCCGTTAAATCCTCAATATCTACCATCCGGTTACTGGCCTTTTCGTGTGCTGCAATTAATTCGTTCAGCTTTAACTGTATCGCCTTTCCATCTTTATTTTGCGCCTTCTGAATCAAAAAAACCATTAAAAAGGTAATGATGGTTGTACCCGTATTAATGACCAATTGCCAGGTTTCAGAATAATCAAATACCGGACCGGTCACCGCCCAAAGGATGACAATAGCTGTGGCAGCAATAAAGGCAGTTGAGCTTCCGGTAAATTTGGTTGCAGCATTGGCAAACCGCTCAAAAAAATTATTTTTTTTAGTATCAGCTTTAGATTTTCTCATCACACATTGTTTGCTTAAATATACCATTAAAACAAACAAAAGCGCCATAAGTTTTTATACCCATGGCGCTTTCCCGATGTTAAACTGTTGTAAGATTGGAATATTGAAAATGTTATACTGTTAAAACCTTTCCACTTCCAACCTTTAAATTTCCTTACAGTTTATCGTTAACGTTAATGCAGTTTAAGTCTTCGAAAGCAGTAGTTAAACGCTTAACAAAGGCTTCTTCTCCTTTACGTAACCAAACACGTGGGTCGTAGTATTTTTTATTTGGCTTATCATCCCCATCAGGGTTACCAATCTGGCCTTGAAGATAAGCTTCATTTTTTTTGTAGTATTCCAAAATACCTTCCCAAAATGCCCATTGCATATCAGTATCGATATTCATTTTAATGGCACCATAAGAAATTGCTTCTCTGATTTCTTCCTGAGAAGAACCAGAACCACCGTGGAATACGAAGTTAATAGGTTTCTCAGCAGTTAAGCTATATTTTTCTTTGATGAAATCCTGAGAATTTTTCAAAATTACCGGCTGTAATTTAACGTTACCTGGTTTGTAAACACCGTGTACGTTACCAAAAGCAGCAGCAACTGTAAAACGTGGAGAAACCTTGCTCAATTCTTCATAAGCATAAGCTACCTCACTTGGTTGTGTATATAGTTTAGAGCTGTCAACATCACTATTGTCGACACCATCTTCCTCACCACCGGTTACTCCCAGCTCGATTTCGATAGTCATGTTCATTTTAGCCATGCGCGCTAAATACTTAGCAGAAATTTCCATGTTTTCTTCAATCGGCTCTTCCGATAAATCCAACATGTGAGATGAAAACAAAGGTTTTCCGGTTTCAGCGAAGAATTTTTCACCGTGATCCAACAATCCATCAATCCATGGCAATAATTTTTTAGCGGCGTGGTCAGTATGTAAAACCACAGCAACACCATAGTGTTCTGCCAATAAATGTACATGTTTAGCCGCCGATACAGCACCTAAAATACATGCCTGCAATTTCTCGTTATCTAACGATTTACCAGCATAAAACTGTGCACCACCATTAGATAATTGAATCATAACAGGCGAATTTACTGCCTTCGCAGTTTCCATTACCGCGTTTACCGTATTGGTACCGGTAACGTTTACTGCTGGTAAAGCAAACTGATGTTTTTTAGCCTGCTCAAACAATTCTTGAACGGCATCTCCGTAAATTACGCCTTTGTAGCCTTTTAAACTCATTTCTAGTTAATTTTATTAAGTCCGAAGTTATAAAAAAAAATAACATTACAAGCTTTTGTAACAACAGAATTATTTGCCTGACAGCAAAATAAGGCCTGTTTAGTGTAAAAAACACATTATCCTTAGTGTAAAAAAGACACACTATAGTTTTCAATCTGTGGTTGACAACCGGCAAATGCCAGTTTTTAATCCCTCCAACTATTGTCTGCCAACCATCAGTCAATTAACTATCAACTATTTTTACACTGAATAAGGTTCGAGTTTATTTTATTTTTCGTTTCTTTGCAATCCAATTCTTCAAAAAATTATATGGCTTGGTTTAAGAGAGAAAAAAAAGGTATCATTACCACAACCGAAGAGAAAAAAGAAGCACCCGATGGTTTGTGGAATAAATGTCCAAATTGTAAAAAACCGCTACATCAGGCAGAACTTCAGGAAAACAAATACGTTTGTCATTACTGCGATTACCACCTGAGAGTAGGCTCAAAAGAATATTTCGAGGTTTTATTTGATAATAATGAGTTTAAAGAACTGTTCCCTAACTTAACATCAGGCGACCCTTTAAAATTTAATGACAATAAACCTTACACCGAAAGAATTAAAGAAAGTCAGGCTAAAACCGGCTTAAAAGATGCCATCCGCGCAGGAGTTGGTAAAATAGAAGGTCAGGACATCGTGATCGCCTGTATGGATTTTGCCTTCATTGGCGGTTCCATGGGTTCGGTTGTTGGTGAAAAAATTGCCCGTTCTATCGATTACAGCATTAAACATAAAGTGCCTTTCCTGATGATTTCCAAATCAGGTGGTGCACGGATGATGGAAGCTGCATTTTCATTGATGCAAATGGCAAAAACATCAGCTAAACTGGCTTTATTAGGTCAGGCGAAAATTCCATATATTTCTTTATTAACCGATCCGACTACAGGTGGCGTTACTGCATCTTATGCCATGCTAGGCGATATTAACATTGCCGAGCCGGGTTCATTAATCGGTTTTGCCGGTCCAAGGGTAATTAAAGAAACCATTAAAAAAGATTTGCCTAAAGGTTTCCAAACTTCAGAGTTTGTTCTGGAGCACGGCTTCCTCGATTTCATTGTAGATAGAAGAGCCATGAAAGCTAAATTAGGTGCTTTTATTAAAATGATGAATAACTAATTAGTTTATTAGTCATTGGTTCAAAAGTTCATTAGTGCAAACTGCCGGACAAACCAATTTCCAGTAAACAAATAAACATTAAAAAAAGCAGGGCTTGAAGTACTTCAAGCCCTGCTTTTTTTATAAGTCCCGGCTGCGCTCCGGGCTCCTCACGGCAATCAGGTTTAATTACTCCTGCGGTGATGTTTCAAACATAACGCTGCCCACCTGAAGCATCAAAACTACCCACGTTGGGGCTATCTCTGGTCAGGTAAATAAAAACCACACAATTTTTCTTATTTTTAAATCAACCAAACTATAACTAGATGAGAAAATTACTATTCACCATCTGCCTCTGTGCAGTTACAGCGGTTGTTTCCGCTCAGGATAAAAAAGCAAAAGCTGCTTATGATGAAAACCTGGCCAAAAAACTCGGTGCCGATGATTATGGCATGAAGATGTATATCATGGTAATCCTCAAATCGGGTACCAACACTACCGAAACTAAAGCTAAAACTGACAGCCTTTTTGCCGGCCATATGGCCAATATGGGTAAAATGGTTGAAATGCAAAAACTGGTAATTGCTGGTCCAATGGGCAAAAACGACAAAAATTACCGTGGTATTTTTATTTTAAATACCAAATCAATGGACGAAGCCAAACAATTGTTAGAAAATGATCCGGCGATTAAAGCCAAATTGTTAGAACCAGAATTGTACAACTGGTATGGCTCTGCTGCGCTGGCAGAATACTTGCCTTTTCACGATAAAGTACAAAAGAAAAGTTTTTAGTACCCTTAAGGTCAGATGGTAACATCTGGCCTTTTCTTTTATAAGTTTCAAAAAGCAATTTATTATCAGCTAACGCCACTCAATCCCACTGCAACATTTCCATTAACATCCCCAAATCCTACCCTTATTTCATAAATTCGTTTATCAATTAACTAAACCTAACTTATTATGAATAAAAAGCTACTCTTTTCCGCGTTATTGCTATGCGCCTCGGTCAGTGTTTTTGCACAAGACAAAAAAGTAATCGACAATATTGTTAAAGAGGTAAATGAAAACTCACAATTAGAAAAACTAGCGCACGAACTTTTAGATGTGGTAGGTCCGCGCTTAGTGGGTTCACCACAAATGAAACAAGCTAACGATTGGGCTGTAAAAAAATACAGTGACTGGGGTATTTCTGCAAAAAACGAGAAATGGGGCGAATGGGCAGGCTGGGAAAGAGGTATTACCCATATTGATCTGGTTAGTCCGCGTGTAAGAACCTTAGAAGGAACACAATTGGCCTGGAGCCCTTCAACCAACGGAAAAGCCATCAATGCTGAGGCCATCATACTCCCTCAAATTACCGATTCGGTAACTTTCCAGAAATGGCTGCTCAATGTAAAAGGTAAAATTGTATTAATTTCCATGAACCAGCTTTCTGGCCGGCCAGAAAAAAACTGGGAAGAATTTGCAACGAAAGATTTATTCGAAAAATTTAAAAAAGAAAAAGCAGAAGCTGCAAAAGCATTCGCAGCTGGTATTGCCAAAACCGGCTATAATGCCAAAACCTTACCTGTAGTATTAGAAAATGCAGGTGCAGTTGCAGTCGTGATCAACAACTGGTCGCAAGGGTTTGGGGTTGACAAAATTTTTGGCGCTAACACTACCAAAGTACCAACATTAGATTTATCGGTAGAAGATTATGGTCTGGTTTACCGTTTGGCTTTAAACGGCAATAAACCGATGCTAAAAATCGAATCGGAATCGAAAAAGCTAGGAGCCGTACCGACCTTTAACACCATTGCCGAGCTAAAAGGCAAGCAAAAACCAAATGAATATGTGATGCTTTCGGCCCACTTCGATTCGTGGGATGGTGCAAGTGGGGCAACCGATAATGGTTCCGGAACCATTTTAATGATGGAAGCGATGCGTATTTTAAAGAAATTTTATCCCAATCCAAAACGTACTATTTTAGTGGGCCACTGGGGTAGCGAAGAACAGGGTTTAAACGGTTCTAGGGCATTTGTAGAAGATCACCCGGAGATTGTGAACAACCTGCAGGCTTTGTTTAACCAGGATAACGGTACAGGGCGAGTAGTTAACATCGGCGGACAAGGTTTTGCGAAATCAAAAGATTACATTACCCGTTGGCTGGCTGCAGTTCCTGATACGATTAAAAACCAGATCAAAACCAGTTTCCCCGGCATGCCTGGAGCCGGAGGATCTGATTTCGCTTCATTTGTTGCTGCTGGTGCATTGGGGTATTCGTTAAGCTCTACCAGCTGGGATTATGGAACTTATACCTGGCACACTAACCGAGATAGTTATGATAAACTTGTTTTTGACGAAATTAAAAGTAATGTAATTTTAGCGGCTATTATGGTGTATATGGCTTGTGAAGACCCGGAAAGAACTTCGAACGAAAAAGCTACTGATTTACCGGTAAACGAACGCACCGGTAAACCAGCTGCCTGGCCTGTGCCCACCAAATCGAACAGAAAAGGTGGCATGTAATTATATTTAAAGATTTTTAAAGCGCATCCGGTAACAGATGCGCTTTTTTATTGCGCACAAATCTTCATTTCGAGCAGAGTGCAATGCAGCCAGGAAATCTATTGAGATAGATCTCTTTGGGTCGCTTTAATGCCAGGTATTAAGATTGACCCAAACCTACTCCTCTTTCTTCTGAAACTTATAAAACAGATACCCCAAAAAAGGCAGTATCAATACACTGCCCAGCAAAAGGGCTAAACCCAAACTGTAAATGGTTTTTTCCGGTCCGGCGGTTTCCAATAGCGAAATGGCGTCACCACTTTTTAAACGGATAAAATTCGGGAAGTGCGCATAACTAATGGCCAGCAATATCATGGTAACCTGAAAGCCGGCCAGCACCCTTAAAACTTTCGTTTTGCCCTTTATAAGCAGGTACCACAACAGTACCAGCGATAAACTGGCCAGAATAATGGCTGATAAGCCGATGGTATTTTTAAAAACCCAATCCACCAGCGGAATCTGATCGCGTTGAGCCGCAATAAATACCATAGCACCAAAAACTACCGCAGCGACATTCATTACCTCAGCTTTTTTAATAAAACGCTTTTTATCATGCGCTTCTTTCGTTTCACCAATAAGATAGATGGCCGCTAAGAAACCACACAGCGCCACTGTAAATAAGCCTACGGCGATAGAAAACCAGTTAAACCAGCCCCATATATAGGCCGACATAAAATCGTTCGCCTGCGTATCGATATGCCCCGAAATTACGCTACCTGCAATAATCCCCAGAAATAACGCGGTGACAAAGCTTGAGTACCTGAAAATACGGTTATACAACCATTGCATATCATCTTTAACGGCATCATAATGGCGAAATACAAAAGCAGTACCTCTAGCAATAATGCCGATGAGCATAATGGCCAGTGGAATATGCAGGTAAACTGACATTGTGGTGTAAATGTGCGGAAAGCCAACGAAAAGGATTACGATGGCGATTATCAGCCACATGTGGTTGGCCTCCCAAACCGGACCAATGGCCTGGTACATGGTTTTACGGGTTTTACTCCGGTTTTTGGTCGAAGTAAACAGTTCAATAATGCCCGCACCAAAATCAGCCCCACCCAATAAAAAGTAGAGCAGAATGGCCATGCATAAAAAGGTAATTACAACGTCTTTCATCATCTATTTTTTTGCGACCAACGAACACACAGGTTAACAAGAGTTTTAAACCGTCCGGACTTTATATTTTCATCTGTACTCATCCCTATTTAGCTTTGGTTGAATTTATTTTGTTTCGGTTTGATTATACAACACAGGCACCATTTTAATTTGCCTGTAAAGCAAAAAGGTTACTATAATGCTCAGCGAAAAATAAATTGCCGAGAAAATGTAAAACGAATAAGCGATGCCGGGCATTGGCGTAACGGCATCTTTGGTGCGCATAATGCCGTAAATAATCCAGGGCTGGCGTCCAACCTCTGTAACCACCCAACCGGCCTCTAAAGCAACATAACCTAGTGGTATAGCTATTACAAACAGCTTAAATAGCCAGGGCTGCGCTAACAGCGGTTTCTTTTTAATCAGATTGAAAAAATACACCAGTGAAATCAGCATCAGCAAAGTGCCGATTCCAACCATGATCTGGAAAGCATAATGCGTTACGGCTACCGGAGGGTGCTCATTTTCCGGAATCTGATCCAGGCCTTTAACTTCGGCACCAAAATCGCCATGCGCCAGGAAACTTAGCGCTCCAGGGATTTTAATGGCACCTTTAACCGTTTTATCCTGTTCATTTACAATACCACCGATTAACAAGGGAGCAGGTTTTTCAGTTTTATACAGCGCCTCCATAGCAGCGAGTTTTGCAGGCTGCCTTTTGGCTACATCTTTAGCGGAAATATCGCCACTTAAAGGTTGCAGCAAAGCACCAATACAGGCAAATACCGCTGCAATTTTAAATGCCTTTAAATGAAATTCACGGTTTCTATCGCGCAAGATCATTAAAGCATGTACACCAGCTACCGCAAAGCCTGTGGCTGTAAAGGCTGCCAAACACATGTGCAGCGCTTGTGAAAACCAGGCCTTATTAAACATGGCCTGTATGGGATCGATATTTAAATACTGGCCGTTGGCGAAATCGAAACCTGCCGGACTATTCATCCAGGCGTTTGCCGCAACAACCAATACTCCTGATGCCAGCCCGCTCACCCCAACTACCATACCTGTAAACCAGTGAAACCATTTGTTCAGTTTATTCCAACCGTATAAGAAAAAGCCAAGGGCAATAGCCTCGATAAAAAATGCAGTTCCTTCTAACGAAAAAGGCATCCCGAATATAGGTCCGGCATGGTCCATAAATTTAGGCCAGAGCAAGCCCAGCTCAAACGAGAGCATGGTACCCGAAACAGCACCTGTCGCGAAGAAAATGGCCACACCTTTACTCCAGGCTTTTGTAAGGTTTTTATATACTTCGTTATTTGTTTTTAACCATTTATAATGTGATACAGCCATAAAAAACGGCATTACCATACCAATACAAGAAAAAATAATGTGAAAGCCCAGTGATAGGGCCATTTGTGAGCGGGCTGCGATAAAATCATCCATATCTGATGTTCTATTTTGTGTAACACAAATATAGCAGATAAGGGTTTAGTTCGGCTAGATTAACAGGTCCTGTTTAGAATTATTTTAAATATAGAATGTTTATAAATTGAAAAAACATTTGGAGAGACAAAAACATGCAATGGCTTTACCATAATAAAAAAGGCATTCTTCCGATAAAGAATACCCTTTTAAATTTTAAAGATTACCAGATGCTTTAGCTAACCAAAACTAACATTACCACATTGCTTTTTCGGCTGAAAAAGCTTTCCGCAATGCCGGGTGGGTACCTAAACACCTTTAAGTTCATCGTAAGCAGCGGTTAAACTTCTTTGAATACCATCGCCCTGCCATTCAGGTGCACCGGGAATGGTGGTTGCTTTTAAAATGTCCTCTTTACTTTTACCATTTTTAATTTCAGCGCCAACAAAAGTGAGTAAACTTTGCAGGTAATTTTGATATGCCTTTATATCAGCCTTATTACCGGTTACTTTTTCAGGGTCTAAACTGTGTCCCCATATAAACAGCGTATCATTATCAAACTGACTGGTGATTTTATCCAGAGCAGTAATCCAGTTCCCGATGTGTGCACCATTTTCGCGATCAATGTAGGGGAATCTTCGGTTAAAAACCAGGTCACCAACATGTACAATATTCGAGTTTTCGAAATGGTAAACGGCATCGCCATTGGTATGGCCCGAGCCGTAATAATAAGCACTGATCCGTTCATCGCCTATTTTGGCTTTCCAGCCAGTGCCAAAAGTGGTATCGGGCAGTAATTGTTGATCCAGGTTATTGGCTTTATCTGCAGCTCTTTTCTGGTTAACCAGTGAGTTTTGATGCGCCACTACTTTTTGGGCCAAACCTTTGAAAGCAATATTACCAGCGGTATGATCGCCATGGTGATGGGTATTGATCAGGTATTTAAAAGGCTTTTCGCCCAGCTTTTTCAGTTCTTCAATTACATGTGGTGCCGAAGTCGGAAACTGTGCATCTACCACCACAAAGCCATTGCCTGCATTAAGCCAGCCTATGGTACCACCCTGTTCGGTAAATATCCCCACATTGTTTCGCAAAGGCTTAAAATTATAAGCCCGCAACAAATCCTGGCGGGCAAAAACATCTGTTTTATATAAAGCAAGCATGGCCATTGCCAATGCCGAATGTTTGATAAAATTTCTTCTTTCCATTTTTATATCCATTAAAAAGCCACAGCAATTGCCGTGGCTTAAATGTAATCAATTTGCCGTATTTTTCTTGCTGACGAGCATTATATTCCTGATCCGGGTGTTGGTCCGGGTTCGTGCCCAGGTCCCAGCGGATTATTTTTACGTTTACTATCTTTAGTAAACAGATTGGTAGTTACTTTCGATGATTTATTTTCATCCAGCGTATCGTGCTCCCGCACATCTTCCACTTTTTTATCCAGTAATTCGTTCTCTACAACTTTACCTTTTTCGTTATTTGTTTCCATAGCTCTGTAAATTTGATGCACTATAAAAACAAGCTAAAAATCAGATTGTTTTCGTTCAGTTGTTTCAGGAATATATTTATCAGGAAGGCTAAATCCATCTACTGCCTCTCCGAAGAAAAGCTGCATAGCAATCAGAATTTAACCACTGCCAGGGCTATAGCATAGCTCCCGGTAGTTTTCCCAATTCGTGGATACATCCAAAAGAATGGAACCTTCTCTTGTGTATTTTATTGAAATGGTTAGAAGATTCGAAAGAAAATGGCGCCAGGATAAACTTATAAATGTGTTTCCTGTCTTCATTTAAATTTTCTTCTGCCTTCGCGTTTTTTAGATTTTGGTTGGTTTGGCTCTTTTCCATGACGATATAGATTGTAGAAAACTTGTTAGTTTTCAGGGTTAACGAATTTTAATACAAATGCCTTTTTTGTTCGCTATGGAGCCACATTAAAAAGCTATTTTTAAAATTTGCTTAACCTTATACCAGAGGGATTGATAAGGTTTCGTTCAGGAACTACAGATAAAATGGCTTGAATTGCCCTTATTTTAATTAAATATAAGTTTTATTTTCCGTTTTTGCAAGCGCTTTTTTCAATCCCAATAGCGGCACCGGCTACAGCTGATAAGCCTGATTGCGGTGCAAAGTCTGCAATGAGTGAAAAGAAGAAATGCTTGCCTTTTCCAAAAAATAAGCCGATTTTTCACAAAAAAAAGTCCCAACTTTCATTGAGACTCTCCTATTTGGTTACTGATATTTTATGCTAAAGCATTTTGCTTCACAACCATTTTTACTTTTTCAATTACATAATCCAGATCTTCTTTAGTTGTATACTTACTAAAAGAAAAACGCACGGATGGTCGGTTCGGATCGGCTTTGATACCATTTAATACGTGCGAGCCAATATTAGAACCTGACGAACAGGCACTACCACCAGAGGCACAAATGCCATTAATATCTAAATTGAATAACAACATATCGGCCATATCCATTTCAGGAAAAGATACATTTAATACCGTATAAAGACTCTTATCCGCATCGGTTTCGCCGTTAAAAGCAATACCCGGAATTTCGGCAATAAGTTGTGCTTTAAGATAATCTTTTAATCCCTGAATATAGGTTTGGTGCTCATCCATTTCTGCATAGGCAATTTCAAGTGCCTTAGCCAGACCAACAATGCCATAAACATTTTCGGTACCGCCGCGCATGTTACGCTCTTGTGCACCGCCATAAATCATCGGCGGAATTTTAATATTGCTGTTGACATACAAAAAGCCTACCCCTTTTGGTCCATGGAGCTTGTGTGCAGCACAAACAATAAAATGTGCTTTCAGCTCCCGTACATTGTGGCGATAGTGCCCCATCGTTTGTACGGTATCGGCATGGTAAATGGCATTGTATTTCTCGCAAATATCGCCTACTTTAATCATATCGGTAAGGGTACCCAGTTCATTGTTGGCATGCATTAACGAAACAAAGGTACGTTCGTTATTTTGAAGCAGTTCTTCTAAGTGATTGTAATCGATATTCCCTTTTTCGTCAATATTAACAAAACTTAATTTATCGATTTCACCATTTTTTAGCATCGTATTCAAAGTATGCTCAACTGCATGATGCTCTATTTTAGAAGTAATAGCGTGTTTAATGCCATAGGCAAAGATGCCACAACGGATGGCCGTATTATCCGCTTCGGTACCTCCTGATGTAAAAAACACTTCAGATGGCGATGCATTTAATAAGCCTGATACAGTTTTACGGGCCTTTTCTACCAGCGTTCTCACTTCACGGCCCAACGCATGAATGGCGGATGGGTTACCGAAGTAATTTTCCATCACATTTGTCATTTCTGCGATTACCTCCTTATCTAAAGGGGTTGTGGCCGCATTATCTAAATAGACCCTTTTCATTTTTACGAATAAATTAATTAGTTAGTACAAGTAGGAACTACTGCTTCCAATAATTCCTGTTTTTATTAGCCGTAATTTAACTTATATTAAACCACGGCTTGTTACCTTTAGCTTTGATCAGATTGTATGGATCAAAAACCGATTAAAGGTGTAATATTTCTTTAATGTCAGAAATGATTTTATTTGCCAGGTTCTCGGCAATAGTTTCATTTTCTGCTTCACTGTAGATCCTGATGATCGGTTCAGTGTTAGAACGGCGCAAATGTACCCAAGTTTTATCAAATTCTATCTTTAAACCGTCAATTGTGCTATAAGGCTGACTTTTATATTTTTCTTCTACCTGTTTCAATAAATTATCGATATCCATTTCTGGCGTAAGGGTAATTTTATTTTTAGATATGTGGTATTGTGGATAGCTGGCCCTAAGTACCGAAATAGATTTACCGAACTTAGCTAAATGCGTTAAAAACAAAGCAATACCTACCAAGGCATCTCTACCGTAGTGCGATTCAGGATAAATGATACCACCATTTCCTTCACCACCAATAATGGCATTGCTGGCTTTCATTTTATTTACCACGTTTACTTCACCCACTGCTGATGCATTGTACTCGGCACCTGCTGCCTCAGTAACATCTCGCAGGGCACGGGTTGATGAAAGGTTCGAAACTGTATTTCCAGGTGTATTTTTTAATACATAATCGGCCACGGCAACCAGGGTATATTCTTCGCCAAACATGCTGCCATCTTCGTTTACAAAGCATAAACGGTCAACATCCGGGTCGACTACAATACCTAAATCGGCATTTTGCTTTTGAACTTCTTTCGATATCTCCGTTAAATTCTCTGGCAAAGGCTCCGGATTGTGCGGAAAGTGACCATCAGGTGTACAATATAATTCTACTACTTTGTTTACTCCCAGGGCTTTTAATAAAGCTGGGATAAAAATACCACCCGTAGAATTTACGCAATCAATGACTACTTTAAAATCGGCTTTTTTAATGGCTTCAACATCAACTAATGGTAAGGCTAAAACCTTATCAATGTGTTTTTGAAGATAAGTATCGTTTTTAATTACTTTTCCTAATTTATCTACATCAGCAAAATCAAAATCTGCAGTTTCGGCTAAATCTAAAACCTCTTTACCATCGGCATCAGAAATAAATTCGCCCTTGCCATTCAGTAATTTTAAGGCATTCCATTGTTTTGGGTTGTGGCTGGCTGTTAAAATAATACCACCACCGGCATTTTCATCCGGTACGGCCACTTCTACAGTTGGAGTAGTTGATAAACCTAAATCGATCACTTCGATACCCAAGCCCTGTAAGGTTCCAATAACCAGATTATTTACCATCTCGCCCGAGATGCGTGCATCGCGGCCCAAAACTATTCTTTTATTACCTGTTTTGTTTACTACCCAGCTACCAAAAGCAGCAGTAAATTTCACAATATCAAATGGAGTTAAGCCGTCGCCAGCTCTTCCACCTATGGTTCCTCGTATTCCTGAAATTGATTTTATTAAAGTCACTGTGTATAATTTATTTGAGGTTCAAAAATAACAAAAAAAACAAAATAGCCATTATCTTAAACCCGCTCTGCCCTGTTTATTTACATTGAATTTATATCTATTAATACGAGATTACTGATAGAATTACCGCTCTTATCAAAATCAAACGTGTGTTCGGTTTTGAACCTTACTGCTAAAAAATCAATGCGAGATGAAGTTTTCTTTCCCAAGCCTGACATAAAAATTTGCGGCTGTAAATCTGTAAGCCAGCAGCTTATTAATTTTTATGCAATAATGTTGCATAAAAGCTACCGAAAACTTTAGGAGCGGTGGTAAAACCTTATATTTGCAAATTCCAAAACATAAATGGCTATATATGCAACGCAAGTGGTTTCAATATTGGTTTAATTCGCCATATTATCATATTCTCTACCAGCAAAGGAACGATGCCGAAGCCGAATTTTTTATCGATAAACTTACGCAGTACCTGCAACCGCCCGAAGATGCAAAAATGCTGGATATTGCCTGCGGAAAAGGTCGCCACTCCATTTACCTCAACAAAAAAGGATTTGATGTTACCGGAATAGATTTATCGGAACAAAGCATTAAATACGCCAAACAATTCGAAAACAATAAACTCCACTTTCTCGTACACGATATGCGGAGATTATTTTACATCAATTATTTTGATATTGCCCTAAACCTGTTTACCAGTTTTGGCTATTTTGATACAGAAAAAGACCATGTAAATGCGCTAAAAACCTTTAGAAAGTGCTTAACAGCCAAGGGGATTCTGGTTTTAGATTATTTTAATACCGAAAAAATCATCCGCAATTTAAATTCCTGCGAAACCAAATCATTGGATGGCATTACCTTCCATATCACCAAAAATGTGGTTGACGGAAAAATTATCAAGAAAATAAATTTCGAAGATAATAAAAAGGTTTACAACTTCGAAGAACGCGTACAGGCCTTTAGTTTTGAAGATTTTCAACGCATGCTGAACAAAGCGGGTATGGTAATCGAAAAAACCTTTGGCAGTTATGCACTTGATGATTTTAATGAATCCGATTCAGACCGCTTAATTTTAATTTGCAAAAAAGCATGATAGAAAGCATACAACAATTTGATGTAGCCTTGTTTTTGAAAATCCACCGCGGGCTTTCGAACAGCTTTTTTGACTGGTTAATGCCGTTAATGCGCAATCGTTTCTTTTGGTCTCCTTTATACCTTTTTATTGTAGTTTTTTGTATTAAGCAATACAAAAAACAGGGATATTACATTATCGGAATGGTACTTTTTACTTTTGCCATGGGCGACTTAATTGCCTCAAGAGTGGTAAAACCTTTCGTGGCAAGGGTACGTCCGTGTAATGATATGAGCCTCGCTAACGACATTATACACCGTGTACCCTGTGGCAGCGGACTCAGTTTTCCTTCAGCACATGCTACCAATCATTTTGCCATAGCGGTATTTTTAATTTGCCTTTTTTACAACCGCTGGAAACCCATTTTACCCATTGGTCTATTCTGGGCCTTTATTATCAGTTTTGCACAGGTATATGTGGGTGTTCATTACCCTGTAGATGTAACAACCGGTGCTATTTTGGGAATTACAATTGGTATAATTTGTTCAAAAATATTTAAAAAATTACAACCTGATTTTTAACCTATGGAAATCTGGAAACTCTGTGTGCTCTTTTTCTGTGCCTTTTTAGGTGGAACAGCCATTTTCTTAGTTAAAAGTGATAAATCCAAACTGCTAAAGCTAATTTTATCTTTTAGCGGCGCATATTTATTCGCCATTACGGTTTTACACCTTATACCAGATGCCTACAGCGGTTCGGATAAGGCACAGATTGGCATTTTTATATTGGTGGGTTTCCTTCTACAGGTATTCTTAGAGCAATTTTCAGAGGGCGTAGAACATGGCCATATCCATAAACACCACGATGGACATGTATTTCCTTTCGGTATAATGATCAGTCTTTGCCTGCACGCTTTTTTAGAGGGAATGCCCCTTGCAAAGGAACAGCATAATGAATTGATTTTCGGTATTTCTTTGCACCATATTCCAGCTGCTTTTGCTTTGGCCAGCATTTTAATGCAGAACCACTTTAAAAAGAGCAGTATTGTGCTTTACCTTATTGTATTTGCGGTAATGGCCCCACTAGGCTTTTATGTAAGTGTGGGGCTGAGCAATGGAAGCATTGGTGGCATAGATGCTTATTTTAATAAGATTATGGGTATTGTAATCGGAATTTTCCTCCATATCTCGACTACCATCTTATTCGAATCGAGCGCCGACCATAAAATTAATACCCGTAAAATGATTGCAGTACTGTTGGGTATTGGGGTAGCCTTGATGGGTTTCTTCTTAGGGCACTAGTTGAACTGGCAGTTAGCAATTTACAGTTGAGATAATCACAAAAAAGATCCAAACCAGTACTGAACTGCGGAAGGATCAGCTGCTAATTACAAGCTATTAAACTGAATCACTTCTTCTCCTTTTTCTTCCCAAAGCCCCAGGGACAGTGCCTGCATTTATTTTTACAGCAATAGCCCCGCTTTAAATGATAAGCCTCGGTAAAAACCATTAAACCTTCTTCGTTAAAATAAAAGTCTTCACCTTCTTTCATCTTAATAATTTTGAGTGATTGAATGTAGAAATTCTCCAAACATCCCATCATTTTTTAATTCAGTATTTTAACTTCCAGCTTGTCTTTAAAATAATCTTTAAGCTCCCTACCATCACCATGCAAAGTCCATACCTGTTGTGGTTCTACTTTTTCAATGGTTTCTAAAATGGCTGCCCAATCGGCATGATCAGAAATGTAAAGCGATATGCCGTTTCGTTCCTGCAGGTTTTTCCAACCCGAAGCAAAGGCCCTCACCACATTAATGGCTTTATGGTAGCTGTGAAAAACCATTGGTGGTACGATATACACCTGGTGTTGGTGATTATTCTTCATCACTTTGCGGTCATACATCTTGTAACTACCCAGCTTCATACCGTAATCTTCATAAATTTTAACAAAGGGCATTATACTGTGGTGCACCATTACATTTTTACCGGGGCAGTGCTCACTTAACAATTGAATAATCCGCTGACTTTTACCCAGTGCATAGGCCCCCAGCATAACATTGGCTTCGGTTAAGTTTAATTTTCTAATTTCCTCTACTGCCGAAGGATGTTTCGTATCTGGGTTGGCAAAAGTACTTTCTGTAATCAGCACATCTGCCTGAACAAATTCGAATGGCTCGCAAGTTGGGTCGGGTTCTGTTTTATAATCGCCTGTATAGAGGTATTTAATGCCTTTATATTCCATTAAAATCTGTGCAGAGCCTAAAATATGCCCGGCCGGATAAAAAGTAATGGCTACTTCTTTTATTTTAAACGATTGGAAATAAGGCTTAATGTAGAAATCAACAGCTGCGAATTTACGGTAGCGGTGCTTCATAAAGGTTGCAGTAGCAGCTGTGCAATACACATTCTGGCTTCCTCCTGTAGCATGGTCGCCATGCGCATGTGAAACAACTGCTTCTGTTACGGGTTGTTGCGGATCGAGGTAAAAATCGCCGTAAACACAATATAAACCCGTTGGGGTGATGGTAATAAAATCAGCTAAAATCACGAGTAAGGGGAAAGGATTTAAATATTATATGATTGGAGTAGATTAAACATTTGGGCTTTTAAGTGCCGCTGCAGCTTTTAAAAACTGCTGGTGTAAAGCTAAAACCTGTTCAATTATAGATTGTTGCTCATCATTAACAATAAAATCATTGGCCAATTTAGATTTTTCTTCATCGCTTAGCTGCTTATCCATCCGCGCATTAACCTGCTCTGCTGAAACACCATCGCGCAGCATTACTCTTTTCAGTTTAATTTCATAAGGGGCAGTAACCAAAATGGTGGTATCGCACATTTTGTACGAGCCACTTTCAAATAATAAGGCAGCTTCTTTTAAAGTATATGGCGTATCCGGAGAGATCGTGGCTTCCCACGCATCAAAGGCCCGGAAAACGGCCGGGTGAACCAGTGCGTTAAGCTGTTCCAGTGCCGTTTCATTGTTAAAAACAATGCCGGCAATGTGCTTATTGTTGAGTTTTCCATCCTCAAAATAGCTTTCGTTTCCGAAGGCTTCTTTAATACCCGCTACCAACACGGCATCTTTACACATGATCTCTTTCGCTGCAGTATCTGCATAAAATACAGGAATACCCAGCACTTCAAAAAACTTACAAACAGTGGTTTTGCCACTGCCAATACCACCTGTTATACCTACTTTATACATTATTTTTCTACAATGAAATCTATTTTCGATGGCATTACACTTACCAGCTTACAGTAATCAGGAAACTCGGTTATTTTAACCGTAAACTGTCGGTGCTTTAAGATCTGCCACTCATCGGCATCAACTGTTGCGGTGATAAAGCTATCGTCTACCTGATCGTAATTGCTTAGGGCTACCAGAAAAGTTACTTTAATCTTTTTAGGATAAAGCTTAATGCTGTTGTAATTCCTGTTATTTACCAATTTTAAAGAAACCTCTATCGTTTTCTCAGTAAACTCATCAACCGGAAGCTTCACCTCCACTGAGGATGGATAAATACTTACATTCTTATGAATGCTGTGCTGTAAACCTACCCTAACAGTGCTGCTGCCCTGTATTTTATCCAGCTTGAGTGTATCCGTGGGCCAGCTTTTTATTTTATCCAATTCTTCTACAGGTCCGGCGACCTTTACAAACTTAGGGTTGAGGATAATTTCGCTCGAAATGCCGTATTGTTTTACAAAATTGAGCTTCTCAATCAATTTTACCGGAACTTTCTTCACAATTCGTTTAGTAAAATCGAAATAAAGTGTGTCAGGTTTAACCGAAATTACCTTTTGCGTACTTTCCAGTTGCCTGTTGATATTAAACAACTGATCGGAAAACACAATAAAATCTTTGGTATTTAACTGGCTTAAATTTACAGAAACTGAAGGTGGACTAATCCTTAGCCGGGCAAACAGCAACTGCCAGCCGGTACCTTCTACCTGCAAATCAATTGTATCTGACTGTAAAGGGTAAAATGCCCTTTTGGTTGGTGTATTTTTAAATACCAGAACTGTCTTAGCTGTATAAATATATTTGTTGTTTAATGCCATAAAAAGCCATGCAGCTATTGCCAGCATTAAACAGGCAAGTAAGCTGAACACACGTCTTTTCTCAATTTTAGTTAATCTAATAAAGGGCATAATAATTAAATGTTAGCAGTAAATGGAAAATTTTTGATCCAAACTGCACTCAACCAAATGTAGTAAAACAAAAACAGTCCCGAAAGTTTTCGGGACTGCTCTTCATTTTAATTATTTCTGCTTAAGCTTTAGGTGCAGCAACTGCTTTTGTAGCATCTAAAGAAACGGCCGATTTATCGAAACGGATTTTAGCACCGCTTTCTACTTCAATTAAGAAAGTAGTTTCGTTTAGATCTACAATTCTACCATGGATACCCGCAGTAGTGATTACTTTATCGCCTTTGCCTAATTCTGCTACTAATTTTTTATGATCTTTTGCCTTTTTAACCTGCGGACGGATCATGAAGAAGTAGAAAACTACCATGATTAATACCATAGGTACAATTGTACTTAGCATATTGCTTCCGCCTGCTGCCTGTAAAATTACTGTTGATGTCATTTCTTATTTTATTTGTTTTTGTGAGTAGTTGATGGTCATTGAAATGTACCGAAGGCAAATTATTTTAACCATCAGCTAATTATTTTTTAGCCAGTACCTCTCCTACCAAATGAACGGTAGTTGTTGTTGGATTGGCATTTGATGTAACGGTTACCACCTTATCCTGCATACCCATTTTACCTTCGCTGTTAAACACTACGCTGATAATACCTTCTTTACCGGGCAAAATAGGCTCTCCAGGTACCTGAGGAATGGTACAACCACAAGTTGCTGTAGCATTTGATACGATAAGCGGGCTCTTTCCGGTATTTTTCAGTTTAAAATCGTGCTTTACTTTTTCGCCTTGTTCTATTTTACCGAAATCATAAATATCACGCTCGAAAACAATAACAGGTGCATCAGCAGGTGCAACTTTAGCTGTTTTTGACGTATCGTTTCCAACTGAAATTGCCGAAGCCGCTTCTGAAGTTTGGTTATTTGCATTGCGGCAAGCTGTAAATGAAATCGCAGCAATCGCCAGGATAAATATTTTCTTCATTGTTTAGTCTTCAATTAATCCGCGGCCAATCTTCTTAATGGTGTTGTTTTTCTTAAGATCGCCTAAAATTTTGTCTAAAATACCGTTAATAAACGAATTACTTTTCGGTGTACTGTAATCTTTTGAAAGTTCCAGGTACTCGTTAATGGTAACTTTTACCGGAATAGACGGGAAATTCAATAGTTCGCAGATGGCCATTTTCATCAAAATAGTATCCATTAAGGCAATACGTTCTGATTCCCAGTTTTTAGTTCTGTCGGCAATCATTTCCTGGTATTTGGCATCATTTTGCAGGGTGTGTACAAAAAGATCCTGCACAAATTTGCTGTCTTCAACCCAATCGGCACTAATTTCGGTTAGTTTGTTTTTAAAAGGATCTTCTGAAGTAAAGTTTTTAAGGGTTTTGGCTACCATACCCTTCATTACTTCGTGATCTACCTGCCAGTTGATAAATTTCTCTTCGAAAACCTGGATAATTGCCTGGCTTTTTAAGATAATTTTACGGAAAATGTATTTGATAATATCTTTCGATGATTCTAAACTTTCGTTCGGATCGGCAAGATAATCGGCATATTCTTTTGAGGCTTTTAAAGAATTATAAACTGCTTTACGGATTTCAGGATCGAAACCCCAGTCTACCTTGTATTTTTTTACGGCAGCAACATAATCCGGGTTTTGCTGCAATAAGACACTAAACTTATTGTGCAGCAGTTTCATATTCGGATTGATATCCTCAGCGGTTTTGATGTGTTTGTTTGCACGCTCCGCAGCGTCGTTAGCAGTAAATTCGGTAACCTCTACCAATAATGATAACATCCAGATGTACATTTCATACACGCTATCGATGCTTTGCATTAAAGTTTTCAAATCACCTTTAATGTCTTTTTTGTCTGCCATGTGCCATGCAAAAATATTTTGCAAAGCTTTGATTCTTAAGTGCCTTCTGTTTAACATGAATGTAAGAACGAGTGTGGTTTTTTAAACCTGTTTTTAATAATTATTATTTAATATGACGATTTAATTTTTTTAATATCTGCAATCCGTTTTTCGGCAATGCGGTTTGCAGCAATGTTTGTTGAGATATTTTCGGCCTTGCTCAGTTTAATCACACTCCGCGTGGCGTCGTAAATATTCTCGGTAAGCTGTACGGTACGTTTTTTACCAAAACCAGTCAGTTCGGAATAGCATGCAATCAAACCTCCTGCATTAATCAGATAATCTGGTGCAAATAAAATTCCTTTTTTCAACAACAATTCGCTATCTACAACCTCATCTTTTAACTGATTGTTTGCCGAACCTGCAATAATTGCAAATTTCATTTTTTCGATGGTTTTGTTGTTCACCGTTGCGCCCATTGCACATGGTGCATAAACATCGGCTTCGGTGGTAAAAATTTTATCGGCCTCAATAGGTTTTGCCTTGTATTTACGGGCTACGTAGGTTAACTGCTCCTGGTTAATGTCGCTAATCAAAACTTCGGCATTTTCTTTTCTTAAAAGTGCCACCAAATGTTCGCCTACATTACCAATCCCTTGTACTACAATGGTTCTCCCGGCCAGCATATCTGTTCCGAAAACTTCTTTAACGCTTGCTTTAATCCCTAAGTATACACCTTGTGCAGTAAATGGAGCTGGGTTGCCGGCACCACCTATTGATTCGGGCACGCCTGTAACATAATTGGTTTCCATGCGGATATATTCCATATCGCGCGTATTGGTCCCCATTTCCTCAGCCGTAATAAACTCGCCGTTCAGGTTTTTAATAAACCTGCCATAGCTGCGCATTAAAGTTTCGGTTTTGTCTTTTCTTGAATCGCCAATGATTACCCCTTTGCCCCCACCCAGGTTTAAACCTGTAATGGCCGCTTTGTAGGTCATTCCGCGCGATAAACGGAGGGCATCTTCTAAGGCTTCGCTTTCAGTAGCATAGCTCCACATGCGTGTACCACCCAAAGCGGGGCCTAATGTGGTATCGTGTATAGCAATAATTGCTTTTAAACCTGTATCGGGATCGTTGCAAAAAACCAACTTTTTATGCCCGTAAGCACTTAATTGATCTAAAATGGAAAAATCTGTCTGCGAATTTGCTGGCATATGAACGTTCGGCTAACCTGCTGCAAAATTAGAATAAAAAACGATTATTACATGTATTTAACGAAACTATAGCAAAATTAATTCTGCCACGCTAAACCTTGTAGTTTTAAAAGCGCCGTGCTTAAGAAAAATATGTCATTAATTTTTAAAGCTTAGCCACTGAAGCATAAATATGCTGTTTGAAATAACAAATTTATCTAAGTTTGTACAACATGAAACATCTGAGCCGATTAAATAAGTACTTTCTAAAATACAAGTGGTGGATTATTCCGGGGAGTATTTTCGTAGTGATCTCGAATATTTTTGGTGTGGTACCGGCCCAGGTAATTGGTTATGCGGTTGATTTGATTACAGAAAACATCCAGATTTTTAACCTGTTTAGCGGTTTCGACCGTCAGGCTATTATTTACGATATTTTTAGCAGTAATCTGTTATACTTTGGCTTGCTGGTTATTGCCTTATATTTAATGCGCGGACTGTTCTTATTCTTTATGCGGCAAACCATTATTTTAATGTCGCGGCATATTGAATTTGACATGAAAAACGACATTTATCAGCATTATCAGGAGCTAAGTTTAGGTTTTTATCGGCGCAACAATACCGGCGATTTAATGAACCGTGCTACTGAGGATGTAAACCGTGTACGGATGTATGTTGGTCCGGCCATTATGTACACCATCAATACTTTTGTACTTTCGGTACTCATTATCTGGTCGATGTTTGATGTAAACTCCAAACTTGCCATTTACTGTTTGCTCCCCCTGCCCTTTCTAGTAATCATTATATATTATGTAAACACGCTCATTTTTAAAAAGAGCGGAAAGATACAGGAGCGTTTATCAGATTTATCGAGTTTTGTACAGGAGCGCTTTTCGGGTATCAGGATTATCAAATCCTATGTGCGCGAAGATTATACGCGCAACATGTTCGAAATACAGAGCAATGAATATAAAAAAGATTCGATGGGTTTGGTGCGGGTTTCAGCTTTGTTTTATCCCACAATGTTGCTGCTAATTGGCCTAAGTACCATTTTAACCATTTACATAGGTGGCATACAGGTAATGAATGGTAGTATTACGGCCGGTAACATTGCCGAATTTATCATTTACATTAACCAGTTAACTTTTCCGGTAACCATGCTGGGCTGGGTTACATCGTTAATTCAAAGGGCAGCGGCATCACAAAAAAGGATTAACGAATTTTTAGATATTCCTTCTGATATCCAGTCGAAAGAAACCCAGGAAAGGGAACTGACTGGCAACATTAAATTTGACCAAGTGAGCTTTACCTACCCCGATACGGGGATTGAGGCCCTTAAAAATGTAAGCTTTGAAATTAAAAGCGGCGAATTTGTCGCCATTATTGGTAAAACAGGCTCCGGCAAATCTACTTTAGCCAACCTAATTATGCGCATGTACGATGTAGAAAACGGGCAGATTGAGGTAGATGGTAAAAATATTAAAGCATTAAACCTGAAAGATTACCGTGGGCAAATTGGCTTTGTACCACAAGAAGTTTTTCTTTTTTCGGATACAATTAAAAACAACATTGCCTTTGGTTTAGATAAAGTTACTGATGAGGAAGTTTATACAGCAGCCAAAAACGCATCAGTTTATAACAACATTATCGATTTTGAAGAGAAGTTCGAAACCATGCTTGGCGAACGGGGTATTACGCTCTCTGGCGGACAAAAACAGCGTGTTTCTATTGCCCGGGCGCTGATCAAATCGCCCAAAATTTTAATATTTGATGACTGTCTTTCTGCGGTTGACACCAAAACAGAGGAAGAAATTTTACAAAACCTGGGTAAAATTATGCTTGGAAAAACCAGTATTTTAATTGCCCACAGAATTTCTACAATTAAAAACGCAGATAAAATTTTAGTCCTTGATGATGGAAAAATCATCGAACAAGGCACACACAATGAATTACTTAGTAAAAACGGCAGTTATACCGAGCTTTATAACAACCAACTTTTAGAGGAAGAAAGCCGCACTATTTAAAATGTATCAAAATTGTATTTTGAACTTTAAATATTTGCTTTATATTTACCGAAACCAAAAACCAACATCAATACCAACCATGGGAGAATTCGACAACAAGGAAAGAGAAGAAGTTTTTTCAAAGAAAGTAAGAGCAGGTAAGAGAACTTATTTCTTCGACGTGAAGGCTACGAGATCGGGTGATTATTACTTAACAGTTACCGAAAGCAAGAAAAGATTAGAAGACGGTGTATTTGTAAAGCATAAAATTTTCTTATACAAAGAAGATTTTGAAAAATTTGCTGAAGGATTAAACGAAACTGTTGATTATATCAAAACCCACCAGGATGTGGTTGAAAAGCGCTACGAATATTCAGAAAACGGAGAACATAGCAGCAGAACAGGTGATGATTTTTCTTTCTAAGTAATATAATTTCACAAAAAAGCCTTTGCAAAATTAAAAATTGCAAAGGCTTTTTTATTATTGCACTTCTCTAGCGTACGGCCATACCTGCGCCTACTACAAATACCAGCAAGAAGTAACCTGCAATTATCGCAATTGTCATAATTCCCCAAAACTTAAAAAGGGATTTCAAACTCAGTATTGCCGTATCTAAACTTTCCTGATCGCCAAACAACACCCCTTGTTTGCCCTTATTAGCCAGCCTGAACAAGAGTATACTCGGATAGAAATAAAACAAACCCAATAGCAAATAAACAACGGTGATAATGGTTGTCCCACCCTTTCCAAGCGGATCGAACTGTTTTGCCAACCCTGGATTGCTTGAAATAATTGAAGGAATGCTTAGTGCGGCCAAAATAATGAAAGCCGCGAATACGAAACCCACAATGGATAAAAATTTAGCCCATTTTGTAATATCGTAAAGGTAGCTGCGCATCTCTTCTGTAACGATTAATTTCACCTCCTGAGGCACTTCTTGTTCTAAATCTTCCATGTGTGTTGTCTGTAATTTTTGTTAAACTTAGATAAAATATCCATCTGGCACAAATTACTGCCTTTAATTAAAGCTTATAAAAGCTTATCTTTGCCCGATTTTTAGACTAAAGCTTATGGCCCGATGCAGGATCTGGATCCATAATTGAAACGATAATACTAAATACTAAAATATAAATGGCATTACAATGTGGTATAGTAGGTTTACCAAATGTTGGTAAATCGACTCTTTTTAACTGTTTATCAAACGCAAAAGCACAGGCAGCAAACTTTCCGTTTTGTACTATAGAGCCCAATGTTGGCGTAATTACGGTACCTGATGACAGGCTGACTAAACTTGCTGAATTGGTTAAACCCAACAAGGTGCAGCCCAATACCATCGAGATTGTAGATATTGCCGGTTTAGTAAAAGGCGCATCGAAAGGTGAAGGTCTAGGAAATCAGTTCTTAGGGAACATCCGGGCTACAAATGCCATTATCCACGTTTTACGTTGCTTTGATGACGGTAATGTAATCCATGTGGATGGTTCTGTTGACCCGATTCGTGACAGGGAAATTATTGATACTGAATTACAGCTAAAAGATTTAGACACCGTGGATAAACGCATCCAGAAGGTTGAAAAAATGGCTAAAACAGGTGGTGATAAGGATGCCAAGCGTACTTATGAAATTTTAACGGTAGTTAAATCGCACCTGGAAAGTGGAAAATCGGTTCGTACTGCCCCGTTGGCTCAGGAGGATTTCGATTTTATCGAAGATTTAGGTCTGCTTACTCAAAAACCGGTAATGTACGTTTGTAATGTGGATGAAGCATCGGTAGTAACAGGAAATAAATATGTTGACCTGGTTAAAGCTAATGTAGCTGATGAAAATGCTGAAGTTTTGGTGATCTCTGCTAAAATAGAGTCCGAAATTGCAGAACTGGAAAGCTATGAAGAGCGCCAGGAGTTTTTAGCCGATTTAGGTTTAACCGAATCGGGCGTAAACAAACTGATCCGTGCGGCTTATAAATTATTAAACCTTTATACCTATTTTACTGCAGGTGTACAGGAAGTACGTGCCTGGACCATTACCAAAGGCTTTACAGCACCACAGGCAGCCGGTGTGATCCATACCGATTTTGAAAAAGGTTTTATCCGTGCAGAGGTGATTAAATACAATGATTTTGTAACCTTAGGTTCTGAAAATGCATGTAAAGATGCCGGTAAACTGGGAGTAGAAGGCAAAACCTATATAGTGGAAGATGGTGACATTATGCACTTTAGGTTTAATGTTTAAGCCAAGGCGCAAAGAAGATTTCCAAAATCATAAGAGAAGCAAAGCCGCCTGAAGAAGGCGGCTTTTTTCTTTAATATTTAATCACAAGAAAAAAATTTACAAATAAACTAAATGACGCTCAATTTTATCATAACCGAAGAAGATTACTTACAATCCAGACTTTTTATTTCATCAAAAAGCAAAACAGTAAAAAGAACAAGAAAAAAGAGTTGGCTTTTCCTTACAGGCGCTTTTTTTATCGCTAGTTTAGTCTCTTTTCTTCCACAAGACACATTTTTTGGCTATTATTTTTTAATAATTACAATACTTACCCTCTTATTTTATCCCCAATATCAAAAAAGAGTATATAAACGACATTATAAAAAATATGTTAACGAAAACTTAAAACATCATTTTAATGAATCTGCAACAATTACTTTCAATGCAGATTCAGTTGAAATGACTGACAAAACAGGTTTTACCCAAGTGAACATTACAGAAATTGATCAGATTACGGAGATTGAGAAATACTTTTATCTAAGAACCAAATCGAATCAATATTTAATTATCCCTAAAGATAGGCTAAATGAGTTAGACAATGTGAAATTATTTTTCTTAAGCCTAGCTAAACAATTAAATATTGAGTTTATATCAGAATTGAACTGGAAATGGAATTAAGGACGATTCTACTCTTAGAATCGATAATTAATTAAAATTCTTTTTACCAGGGAAACACAGAAAGCACAGATTTCACCAATGTTAGTCATTCTGAGCGGAGTCGGAACACTTTATGATGCGATTGATTGAACCTAGTTCAATAGTAATGCCGTCATTCCCGCGAAAGCGGGAATCCTAAAGCCTGTTGGCGTTAAGATTCCCGATTATAAAAGGAACAACAAATTCATGTTGTTAAACCTCTAAACCATAAGCAGCCAGCTGTGCTTTGGTATCTTCGTAAGTGGTATGATGAATGCCCTTTAGGCCCAATTGCTCTGCCACCTGTACAAAAAGCATCCGGTCATCGATATACAAACTCGTATCTACATCACTTTGCGAAATATCGATGGCTACTTTAAAAATGTCAGCATCGGGTTTGCGGAAGTGCACAAAGCTCGATGAAACAAAGAAATCTACAAATTCGTTCAGTTTAAAGGTATTGATGCGATATTGATTAAGTTCGCGGCCCTCATTGCTGATTACAGCCACTTTTAGTTTATATTTCTTCTTTAACTCGCAAATCAGCTCAATCATTTCGGGATAAGCCAACGACTTTTTAAACATAAATTCTTTAAAATCATCGTAACTGAAACTTCGCTCCTCAAAGAAAACAATACGTTCCAGGTATTCATCTAAAGTAAGCTTACCTACTTCATAGGTATCAAAGGTAAGGTGATGGCGTTCTTCGAGATCCACTGAATCGAGATTAAAAAGCACTGAGGCTTCCCCCCTTGCCTGCCTGTCCCAGCCATTGGTTAATAAAACGCCACCGATATCGGTAAAAAGTGTTGTAATTTTTTTTTGCATGATTTAGATCTATAATAGTACTCCTTTTAAGAACAGTACGGCAAAGCTGAAATATATAATCAAACCGGTTACATCAACCAGGGTTGCCACAAAAGGGGCTGAAGAAGTAGCAGGGTCGGCACCAAGCTTTTTAAGCAAAATGGGCAACATTGAGCCACTAAGTGAACCCCACAATACCACAAATATTAAGGATACGCTAATGGTTGCGGCAATCAATATCCAATGCTCTCCATATACATTCGGGGCGGCTACATGCCATACAAAAATGCGTAAAAAGCCGATTAGGCCTAAACACATCCCCAAAAGAAAACCCGAAGTAATTTCGCGGTTCATTACACGCCACCAGTCCTTAATAGTTACTTCACCTAGTGCCATGGCCTGGATAATCAGTGTAGACGCTTGTGAGCCACTGTTTCCGCCACAGGAAATAATTAAGGGAATAAATAAGGCTAATACTGTCGCCTTGTGGATTTGTCCTTCAAAAAATCCCATTGCAGTTGCAGTAAGCATTTCGCCAACCATCAAAATAGCCAGCCAGCCTACCCGTTTTTTTACGAGATTAAAGATAGACGTATCGAGGTACGGTTCGTCCAAAGCCTCAGTACCCCCTATTTTATGCATATCTTCGGTGTACTCTTCGTTGGCTATCCACAAAATATCATCAACGGTTACAATCCCCAAAAGAATATTGTTTTCATCCACAACCGGCAGTGCCACACGGTTATTCATCCTGAAGATGTTAATGGCATCTTCCTGCGGATCGTTGGCCTTTAGTGCGATAAAACGCCTGTCGGTTAATTCTCCTATAATAGCTTCAGGATCCGCCAGTAAAACCTCCCTGATCCTGATATCATCCAGTAATACGCCTTCTTTATCAATTACATAAACCACATCAATGGTTTCAGAATTTTTACCATAGCGCCTGATGTGTGCCAAAACCCGTGTAATTGACCATTCAGGTTTAACGGCAATGTAATCGGGCGTCATTAACCGGCCAATACTGTATTCGTTATAGCCTAAAAGCGCAAGCGATTCGTTGCGTTCCTGTGGAGGCAAAAGCGTAATCATCTTCTTTACAACATCCCCTTTCAGTTCGCTAAAAAGTGCCGTTCGGTCGTCAGGTGGCAGATCTTTAATGATCTGATTTAGCTTATTGCCCGAAAGTTTTTTGATGATACGTTCCTGAGTTGGAAAATCAAGAATGCGGAAAACATTTACCGCCCTGTTTATGGATAAGGTTTCGATAAATTTAGCAGCATACTGCGGCAGTTCATCAATTAGTTGTTCAACATCCGAAATGTTCAGTTGGTCGAGATATTGCTTTAAAGCTTTATCATTTTCCTTTTCAAGCAGCTCCTGAATCTCTTCTACAACCATTTCTTCCATAAACAACTATTTTTTTGTTACATGCCTAAACCTCTATTAACGGTTCGCAAAGGTGCATTTTTATTTCTAAAAAAGCCAATGCCAGCGCTTGAAAAATCGTTAAACAGGAGGCTTAACCGGAAAATAAACGGGTATCAAACACAGCAATCAAAAACATTGACAGTGATTTAATTATTTTTTAACACAAAAAATATCCTTATGTCCAAAAGTTCAGTCGCTTCTATATTTAATGACTAAAATTAGCAGATATATTTTTATTAAATGATTATGATTTTTCTATATTTGCAGCCTTGCTCCCGTAGTTCAATGGATAGAATTATGGTTTCCGGTACCATCGATATGAGTTCGAATCTCGTCGGGAGCACATGACGAGACAAATCAGTTTTCAGCTGTTTGTCTCGTTTTTTCATTTATCACAAAAGGGAAACTTTATATTTTCCATCAACAGGAACTCTTCGTGTCAATCAAAACTTACTGATTAAATATTTCGGTGTTAATTGATGGTGTATTTTCTCGTTAACCTGAATTCTGTTTACTTTGAGGCCAGGGGCAAGCTGAAATAAAACGTTGAACCTTGTCCCGGGGTGCTTTCAGCCCAGATCTTTCCCCCATGGCGAATAATAATCTCTGAAGAAAGATATAATCCTATCCCAAATCCTGAAACTGTGGCCATCTGAGGATTGTCTACCCGGTAAAAGCGCTCAAATAGTTTTGGCAGGTTTTCCTTTTCTATTCCCATTCCCAGGTCGCGGATTGTAAAGAAGGCTTCTGTCTTGCTGGCGTAGCAATCGATGAAAACATGACTGCCCTTCGGGGAGTATTTGATAGCATTGCTAATCAGGTTATTAATTACATGACCTAATTTATTGGGATCTCCCATCACAGACAGGTTACCAGGAGAATTCAAAATAATCTGATTTGAGACCCACGTAGTGCGGTACTCTTCTATAATTTCTGCTACCAGTGCCGTCAAATCCAGCTCACAAAAATCAATAACGATTTTTCCTGCTTCCAGGCGGGAGATATTCAAAAAGCCGTTGATCATCTCCGTCATTTTGTTAACCTGTCTCTCGGCTCCTGTGAGTGCCTTTTCGGCAAAAGAGCTCCCCTGTTGTTTTGCCTTTAACTGCATTACCTGTATATAGCCTTTCATTGAAGTAAGTGGTGTCTTTAATTCATGGCTCACCATTGCGATAAAATCGTTTTTTCGCTGCTCATCTTGCTTCTGGTCGGTAACATCCATCAACACCGCATAAATACCTGTCGGTACTCCCACTGCATTTTTTTTCACCTTTCCAACTACCCTCATCCATCTGCGATCCCCACTTTCGAGATGGTGGATAGGAAAAGTGGAGTCAATCGGACTACCGTTAACCAGGCAGCCCTTTAATATTGCTTGCAGCTCTGAACGATATTCTGCTTCTACTGCTGCCAATAACATTTCCCAACTCGCCTTCATTTCCATCGGCAGGCCATACAGGCGCCTGAAGCGCTCTGAGATTTCCGTACGCCCTGTGTGGATATCAAAGCTGCAGCTTCCTAAATCGCCTGCATTAAAAGCTGACTGGAGATTATCTTCGCTTTCTCTAAGATCTGATAATGCTTCATTCAACTGGCGATTCATATCGGCCTGATAGCGGATCGCACCTGCCAACTGTTGGTTTTTTATCTCCAGCTCGACTGTACGCTGATGTACCGTCTCCTCCAGATTGGCATTGAGTTCATCAGCTCTGTTACGGGCCTCCTCTAGCTCACTGTTCCTGGTCTGTAGCATCTGCTGGCTGCGTTTGAGCTCGCTAAGATCTGTAATGATAACACTCAGCGCATTCCCTTCATCAAGATGGAGGGTCTTAAGCGATAGCTGTACAGGAATCTCCCGATCAAAATCTCCCTGCATCGTTATCTCCACTCTTGTCTCGGCCAGCCAGGCCTGGGCAATGCGTTCATCCGCGGTCTTTCTTTCCCCTGGAACCACAAAGTTTAAGAAAGGCTGTCCAATGGCTTTTTCCATTGCGGTATCAAAAACCTGGGAAAAGCGTGAATTACAGTAAAGAATATTGCCGGCGGGATCCAGTGTAAGTGCACTTTCGGTCATTTGTTCGATAAATATCCGGTAGCTTTGATCGGCACTCTTCAGGGTATAGAGCTGATGACCATCTCCTCCGTTAACGACCAACGCATCGACCTCGCCATTTCGAATGGCATGAATAATATCATTTGCCTCTTCAAGCTGTGATTGAAGTTCCAGATATGCCTGTTGCAGGCTGATATAATCCATATCTTTTTTCATCATCTTCTCTCAAGCTCAAGCCGTTATACCAAGCCCCTTTAATACCCTCTCCCGGTCGGAGAAATCGCCAATCAGCCTTTTCTTGGGCCCCGGACTTTTTTTAATGAGCATAGGAATAGCAGTAACATCCTCTTCTTTGACCAGCAAAGGCTGCTGGTGGGCATCGACAATATCAAGCTCATAGCGATCGCATAGAAACTCTTCACATATCGCGCGGATATTCCTTATCGCCCGCACCGCTAATGGTGAGGATCCTGCAATGAAGAGCCTGAGTCTGTAAAATTCTGCTCCCGCTTTATTCTCCTGATAATCCGCTGATGCTGTCATAGATCTATTTTAACTATCTGTTTTCGGCCGGATGTCCAGGCCGATAAGCACCCGTTCAACATTCGAAAGGTCGCCGATAATCTTTCGCACCGGCTCAGGGACTTTCTTCACCAGCGTGGGAATGGCCAATATCTGGTCCCCTTCGGCAAGTTGTGGTTTTTCTAAAAGATCGATAACCTCTATGCTATATTTTCCCTTTAGATGTTCCTCACAAATCCTGCTCAGGTTTTCTAGCGCTATCACCGATTTTGCTGTTTTGCCTGCAACGTATAGCCGCAGCTCATATATCTTACCCAATGCTTATTTTTTCTTTTTTTCTTTTTTAACAACGTGTGCGAAGCCTGCTTCACGCAAGCTGGTCATTCTTGAAAGTGTTTCTCCCATCACCTGTTTTTTGATGGCCTCCTCTACATAGACCTTATTCAATTCCTCCTCGGCCGATTCAAACTCTGAGCGCAGGCTATCGATCTTAGCCTCCAATACCTTGCGTCTTCGGATCAGCTCTCTATCTTTACGGCTCACAGCCTGCTGATGAATAACCTCTCCTGTCTGCTCCATTAACAATTTAGCTTCTCTGGCAGAGCCTGTAAGCACCCCTTCCTCGGAAAGGTATACCTCTACCAAATCTAATCCGTTATCGGTAATGATAAACTCCCTTACCTGATTGGAATGCTTCATTCCTCTTGACTTCATGATATACATGCCCCGGTTGCGTTCTCCATTGCCTTCAATGTCCCGGATCATTACCCAGGCATCTACGAGTGAAGAAACACCCTCATCGGTCTGTTCATTCACAATGTTATTCATTGTCAGTGCAGTAAACATAACTGTAATCTGCTCAGCCTGCAAGAAGTCAATCAGCCGCACCAGCATCGTTTTCACCTCACTAACCGAACCAATCGTAATCAGGTTGGTAATGGGGTCCAAAACAATTGCAGCGGGTTTAAAGCGCTTAATTGCCTTATGTATGGCTACCAGGTGCATTTCCAACCCGTAAAGCGTTGGTCTGGAAGCGTAGAACTCTAAGTACCCTTTATCTACATGCTTCTGGAGATTCAGGCCAATCGATCCCATATTGCGTACAATCTGCTTAGGAGATTCTTCAAAAGCAAAATACATGCATTTTTCCTTTCCATTGCAAACGGTATCTACAAAACTTGCCGCCACGCTTGTCTTTCCTGTACCGGCTGTGCCGGAAACCAGAATGCTGCTTCCACGGTAAAAACCGCCATTGGACAGCATTTTGTCCAGGGCCGGAATTCCTGATGATACCCGCTCTGAAGAAACCTCTTTATTCAATTCCAGTGAGGTTACCGGTAGAACCGATATTCCCTCGTCATCTATCAAAAATGGATATTCATTGGTACCATGTACGGATCCGCGGTATTTCACAATCCTTAATCTACGCGTGGAAATCTGGTTGATAATCCGATGATCCAGCAATATCACACAGTCCGAAACATATTCTTCCAATCCTTGCCGGGTAAGGCTTTTTTCACCCCTTTCGCCCGTGATAATGGCTGTAACGCCTTTTGATTTCAGGAACTGGAAAAGTCTGCGGATCTCTGCACGGAGTATTCCCTCATTGCTAAGGCCTGAAAATAAATTTTCAATGGTATCCAACACCACACGTTTTGCTCCTATGCTATCTATCGCATATCCCAATCTAATAAAGAGGCCCTCCAGATCGTACTCACCTGTTTCTTCGATCTCAGACCTGTCGATATGCACATAATCAAGTCTGATTTTCTTGCCGGCCTCCAGTTTTTCGAGATCAAAGCCCAGAGAGGCGACATTGGCCTTAAGTTCTTCTGCTTTTTCCTCAAAGGCCATAAAAACGCCAGGTTCATTGTAATATAAGGCTCCTTTTACAATAAATTCAATAGAAAAAAGTGTTTTTCCGGATCCTGCTTCCCCGCAAATTAGCGTTGGCCTTCCGCTTGGGAGGCCACCTACAGTTATTTCATCCAGGCCGGATATACCGGTTAGGGTTTTGGAGATTGAGCCCGCATGGGACATCTCAGGCTTTTTGTTTGTTTTAGCCATTCTATAAAAAAAATATCAGCTCAATCTAAAAATATTTGGCTGCTTTTTGCAAATGCTTTTAGGATTAACAGGATAAAAAGGAAAAAGTTTTAGGAATACTTTTTCATTGCCAGATCTTTAGGTCTGCTCTTGAGTGATAGGGGCTTTGCACCTATATCAGGTTTAAATAATAATTCTGGTAGTAGCTACCACAACGCTTTATAACTTAAGCAATACAGATTACCTCCAGGATAAAATACAGGCTAAAACAATAAGCATCATTTTTTCGCAAAACTATATCTCTTCTCGGGGGTTAGATAATTATGAGATCTAATTTTGTAATCTTAGGAGGAACCGGACACATTGGATCGGCTCTCTCGCAACAACTATTAAAGGAAAACCAATCGGTACTTATTATTGGTCACAGCAAGGAAAAGGAAAAACTATGGAAGGACAGGGGCGCGAGGTTTGAAACTGCGGATATCCTTGATAGCGAAGCATTAAACAAACTTTTTAAACAGGCTCACCGCCTTTTTATTCTTAATCCACCAGCCGACCCGGGCAAGGACGCAGAAGCACAGGAAAGAGAACAAATCGGAAGTATTCTCAGTGCGTTGAATGGGATCAGGCCTGAAAAAATTGTCATGGCCTCTACCTATGGTGCCAGAGATGAAAAAGATATATTTGACCTGGGCACCCTTTATGCACTTGAGCAAGGACTAAAAGCCCATGGATCACCTTTAGCTATTATCCGAAGTGCATATTATATGAGTAACCTGGACATGCCTGCTCAAATGGCGGCCGGGGATGGAAAGTTTTCTACACTATTTCCGGCAGATTTCAAACTACCTATGGTAGCACCAGAGGATATCGGCCAATTTGCGGCACAACTTCTCCAGAATGATCAGCAAGGAACCTTTTATATTCAGGCCATGCAAGAATATGCTCCACAAGATGCCGCCAGAGTCTTAACTAACATCCTCAACAAAAACATACAGCTTAATGAAATACCAGAAAAAGAATGGCCGGCTTATTTGCAGCAAGGTGGTTTCTCACCAGCAACTACCCGGTCATTTATCGGCATGACTAAACTCACTTTGAATGAAAAATTCGAGGCCGTGTCGCCACACATTGGCAAGACTACTCTTGAAAAGTATCTCAAAAGGTTATTCCTAGGCAATTAAGGAGTGATAGTCTTTTTCAATATAAGGTTAATCTTAGCCCGTGGCCTTGGAGGATTTGGTAATCCTGTGACCCCATTTGGCCTGTAAATCTCTCTGTATAACGGTATCAATGGATAAAATTAATTCAATTAACTGATTTTACAAAAGAACACTAATCTATATCTTTTTATATTTTACAAACGAATGGCTCGCCCGCCGTTATTTTTCAAATACAATTTTAAATCCGGTTACCTGCCAGGCTGGATAATTTTCGGGCTTTTTGATCACCAGCGAACCATCGCGCTGCTCCCAGTTTAACTTTTGTTTACTGCCCAGCAAAGTAACTGCACTAATGGGTTTAGCTAAGTATTTCGAGTTCTTCCCCAATAATTTCATCTCCATATCACCCTTCGGAACGTTTAAACAAAAAGCAAAAAGATCATTTCCTTTGGAGGTGTAGCGAATATCCGCAGCCTGATATTCCCGTGTATCTGTTAAGCCACCAAAGTGGCCTTTTGTCTGGTTCGACTTAAGGGTGGAAGGACCTTCTCCATACACTTTCCAGGGCCGTGTGGCGTAAATCCCTTCACCATTCAATTTAATCCATGCGCCTATTTCGGTTACAATTTTAACCACATCGGGTTCCAGGTCACCTTCAGGAGTTTGCACCACATTAATTAATAAGTTGCCGTTTTTACTCACAATGTCTACCAACAACTGCGCAATTTCATTCGCACTTTTGTATTTCTGCCCGGTTCTGTAATACCAGTCGCCGATTGAAGTATCAGTTTGCCATGGGAAAGGGCTGATCGAATCCAGTACCCCACGCTCAACATCCTGTGCCCATTTACCTTCCGATTGTTCTTTAGGGGTATAAACTGCTTCTAGCTTACCTTTATTCTTCGCCATATCCTGATTATAATAATTTGCGACCATCTTGCGACCAATGTCCTCAAAAGGAAGTTTGCTGTCCGAATAAAGTAAATCGGGATGATAGTTATCAATGAGTTCGGTTACGTATTGCAACCATTTTTTTTGCCAGCCCGGATTGTTGGTAATCCATTCTTTAATATTGCTCGAATCGGCAGGTAAATGATAAAGATCTGCGTATTGAGGATCGCGTCCATCGTAAGGAACGCCTGCAAATTCACCGGTTTTATCTGTACCATGGCTGGGCTGAAACCAGTTAAAACTGGCAGCAAGATGTTCTGAAATACCGAAGCGTAATCCCTCCTTTTTAGCTGCTTTTTGCCACAAGCCCACTACATCTTTGTGTGGCCCCATATTTACAGAATTCCACCTGTGAATCTTTGAGTTCCACAAAAAAAACATGTCGTGATGTGAGCCCATGCTCACGAAATACTTTGCGCCAGCTTTCTTGTAAAGCGCCATCAATTGCTCTGGATTCCACTTCTCAGCTTTCCATAACGGAATAATATCTTTGTAGCCAAACTTAGAAGGAGGACCATAATGCGCTACATGGTATTTGTTCTGACCGCTGCCCTGCATATACATATTCCTGGCGTACCAATCGCCCTGCCTGGGCACCGCCTGAGGCCCCCAATGAGACCAGATTCCAAATTTGGCATCACGAAACCAATCGGGATATTGATACTGTTTTAAAGATTCATCAGTAGGTTCAAATTTTCCGACTTCAACCTTCGTGTTACTTTGTTGTGCCTGCACATTCGCCAACATGGAAAATGCTGTAATCATTACCACAAATATTTTTTTCATTCTATAGGTTCCTGAAATCATGAATACTAAGTTTTATCGCTGAATGCTGCACTCATCAGCATGTGAGCAGCAGGATGCCGGACAATTGTTGATTTGATGATCATATATTTGGTTACTACTAACAAAAATAAGTATCTTTTCCGATCTTAATTTGATTAAATTAGACTATTTATTGTAAAAATCCGACATTTTGATCATGATGAAACGAGTTCTTCAAAATACTTTTTCTTTGCTTAACGTGGATTATGTTAAACTTTCCGCCAGATGGAATTACCGGAGTGTAATTAGTCCTTATTACCGCATCTATTACATCGATGAAGGATCAGGAGAAATATCAGATCAGCTGCAACGTTTGCAACTTGAAGCAGGCTTCCTGTACATCATTCCAAGTTTTACGTTATGCAACCTACATTGTAATGGCTTTTTAAGTCAATATTTCGTTCAGTTTTTTGAAGAATCAGCAGACGGGATTTCACTCTTTGGGCAAAGGCGAACAGTATCCAAAATCAAAGCAAGTGCTATGGATATCGATCTTTTCAAACGTTTGCTAGAAATCAATCCCGGCCGGGGAATCAACCGGTCTGATGATCCAAAAGTTTACGAAAAGAATATCTTCTACAAAGAATACCAGGAATTAAATAACCGGCAGAGTTTGGCAGGTTACCTGGAAACACAAGGAATACTGCTTCAACTGATGGGCCGTTTTTTGCAATCGCAACTTTACTTAAAACAGGAATCGCACCCAAAAGCCCCAATTAAAATAGCTGAAACGGTGGGTTATATCTTAATTAACCTGAATCAGGAGTTATCAGTAACTGCACTTGCATCACGTATAAATCAACATCCCGACTACTTTTCGCGCCTCTTTAAAACCTTTACCGGAGAGCGCCCGGTTAACTATATACTTGGTAAACGGATAGAGCGCGCTCAATACCTGCTAGCCACCAGCCAGTTAAATTATTCGGAAATTGCAAACCAAACAGGTTTTGATAATCTTTCATACTTTTCCAAATCGTTTAAAAAACTCACTGGCATGTCGCCGGGAGCTTATAAAAAACAAGTTTATAAAGTTGGCTTTACTTTATAAAAAACTGATCAAAACTAATTTAACTCTTTAACCGCATCATTCTCTTAACCGAAAAAGATGTTTTCTACGGGAATTAGAAACAAAAAAGCCACGACATCCATCGTGGCTCTTATCAACTAACCTAAACTTTATAAATACTAACCAAATATTTATGCTGCAAAGCTAATGCCCCTGCATTAAGCAGATATTAAATGATTATTAACTGTAATAAACCGCACAAAAACATAACATTACAACAGCAATGAGTTAAAACAGCCACGCTTATTTTGCAGCATCACTAAGAAATACAAAAATCAGTATGGAAAAAACGGCAAATACCATCAGTACCGACCTGCAAAGATTCATCGATAAATTCGAACCGGCTAAATTCAAACTCATGACTAAAGGAATTGAAATCAGGGGCATTAACGATTTGCCTAAAAACATTAGTCAGGCCCGGGCACTGATAGCAAGCATGAAGCTTAACTTAATGGTGGTACATCATGCCGGAATGCTGGCTTACAGAGCATTTGAAGTAAATGTGATTCCACCAGCTGCATAAAAAAAGGCCCTGCAAAATGCAGGGCTTTACCTTATCTAATTCAGCTGTTCTCTGGGCAAACCGTGAATAACCACACTGCCTAGAACTGTATCTGCCCTGAAGAAAACAAATTCCAGATCGGCATATATGTGTACACCTGCGGTAAGCAATACCTGCCTGGCAAACTCCGTCATGGCCGCCTGATCATTAAACGACATATCATCAGGAATTAACAAGGCAATTACATTAGGCTCGCTTACCTTTACCTCAATATCAAACTGAGTAACCAAGCCCATTATTTTCTTAGCCACCGCAGCCAGTTCATTCGCTGTAATTTTAGCCATATATACTGTTAATTTAATTTACCTATGCTAATCAATATCACCTGCTCCTTACTTGCAAATATAAAAAATCGGAAATTGCATCCAACTTCATGCTAAAGACAAAATCCAGTCCATGAAGTATTAAATTTTGTTCCGGCATTACTTTATTCATTTGGTGGCACAACATCGGTAATCTTAAAGACTTTTAGTCCGGCCGGAACTTTCCATTGCACGGTATCGCCTTTTCTAAAACCAATCAGTGCTGCCGCTATAGGTGTTGTAACCGAAATTTTCTTTTCTTTAATGTTAGCATATTGCGGCAATACAATGGTAAGGGCCGTAGTTTCGCCTGTTGCTTCGTCAGTTATCCATACCCGTGCATTTAACCTGATGCCATGTGCAGGAAATGCTTCTTTTTTAATAATAATTGCCCTGCTCAGCTCTGCCGAAAGTGACATTTCATCACTTCCAACATTTTGTTTACTAAAATAAGGCTTAAGGAGGTTATAATCCTCCTGGGTGATGATCACCGGATTGCTCTCGTTTGGATTCATATTTACTGTTTTAAATGGATTTGAATTGGAAAAAGACACCAACGCAGCAATATACCGCCCATTGGCGACCTCATAATTTTAATAAATTGCTGTTGTGTTTAACCCCAAACCAGGGATAGTGTATTATAGGCTTGGGGCAAAATGATCAAAATCCTTAAAGCTGGGGATGTAGAAAAGCCCGGCTATAAAGTTATTGACGCCTGATTTTCGAAGCACGCATAAACCATACCTGTTGCAACTTAAGGCAAAAGGTTTCTGATTAGCGGTTATATGGTTGCTACAAGGCTTCAATTTATTCAAATATAACCTTTATCATGCGAGTCTGCAAACTGGCCATCCTCAATAAATATTGATAATGGCTTGTTGAAGTTAAAGTTTGCTTACCGAACTGATGAAGTAAGGCGAATCGTTCCACCTTATTTTTTTATAGCTAAAGTCTTTCTTTAGCGTTTCAGGAAGGCAATCCCACACCGCCTGACTCATTTTTTCGAGCAGCAGTTTTTTAGAAAAGGTATCGGATACCACAAAACTGATTTCCCTTACCGGTTTTGGATCTTTGAAAGCTTTAAAAAGTGTAGTTTCTTTTTCGTTGATAATGGATAAGGCCGGAATAATCGCGAAGCCAAGCCTGGCACGAACCAGGTTTTTAAGGGTTTCGATGGAGGAAATATCGTAACTAAACTGTTCTTTTATTTTGCCCGGTTCTTTGATTCCGCAAATATCCAATAGCTGGGCATTGTAGCAGTATTCGTTCTGCAAAAGCAACAGTTCAGGCTTATCGTCAGGCTGCAGTTCGTAAAAATCGTCGTTAGCCATGGGGTGGTTTTCATTTAAGTAAGCCACAAAAGGTTCTTTAAAAATGGCATGTTCAACCAAATTTGGATGACCTGTTGGCGTTGCCATAATGGCCACATCGATAGCGCCTGTTTCTACATCCTGCATCAGCTGTCCGGTATTGGCCTCTTTAATTACAAAATGTACTTTGGGTGCGATAGTTTTCATGGAGCTGATAAATAAGGGAATCAGGTAAGGCGATAAGGTTGAGATTATGCCCAGTTTTAATTCACCTTCGAGCAGGTTTTTCTGGTTAATTACAAAATCACGGATTTCGTCAGTTTCACGCAAAATTTTTCTGGCCCGGTTAATAATCTCTTTACCCAGTACTGTTGGTGTTAACGGAACCTTATTGCGATCGAAAATTTTAATGCCGATTTCTTCTTCCAGATTTTTAAGTTGTATGGTAAGTCCGGGTTGTGTTACCATGCAAACCTCTGCTGCCCGCGCAAAATGACGCTCCTCATCCAATGCCACTACGTATTTCAACTGTTGAATAGTCATGATTATAAATTTTATTTATAAAGATAAAAAATTATCAATTTGATTTATGATCGTAACCGCAATAAATTTGTTTCAACAAAAAAGATCAAATCACTATAAACATTTAAAACAATTAAGATCATGAAATTTACAAGAACAGCAAACGCCAATTGGAAAGGTACAGGACTAGAAGGTAAAGGCACCATCAGCACTCAAAGCACCACATTAGACCAAGCTCAATTATCATTTAAAACCCGTTTTGCGGAAGGTGTCGGCACCAATCCAGAAGAACTGATTGCCGCAGCACACTCGGGTTGTTTTACCATGCAACTGAGCTTCCTGTTAAGCGAAGCAGGCCTGGTACCCGAAAACCTGGATACCAAAGCCCATGTAACTTTTGAAAACGGTACCATTACCTTAATCCACCTCGAATTAACCGGTAGCGTTGCAGGAATTAATGAAGAGGAGTTTAAAATTTTTGCACAAAAAGCAAAAGAAATCTGTCCGGTATCTAAATTATTGAATACTGAAATCAGCTTATCAGTTACACTGGCAGCCTAACTCAAACTAAAAAAACACGATTAGTAAACCCTTTAATTTTAAACAAAATGAAAACAACAATAAAAGGACAATTGAATGCATTTTTCATGTTCGCCATTCTATTTTTCGCTGCTTTATTTTCAACTGCTGATGTAGCTGCACAAAGCAAAGCCCCGATTAAAAACGTTGTACTGGTACATGGTGCTTTCGCCGATGGTTCGGGATGGAGATCCTTATACGAAGTACTGACTCAAAAAGGTTATCAGGTAACCGTAGTACAAAACCCGCTTACATCGCTTGAAGATGATGTGGCTGCTACTAATGCCGTACTCGATAAACAAGACGGTCCAACTATTCTTGTTGGCCACTCGTGGGGCGGAACGGTAATTACCGAAGCAGGTAACCACCCTAAGGTAGCCGGTTTGGTTTACGTAGCCGCTTTACAGCCCGATAATGGAGAAACCTCGTTACAATGGCTGCAAACTGCCCCATCAGCACCAGAAAATGGTGTTTTAAATGCTGACGATAAAGGCATTGTTTATTACGATAAGGCAAAATTCCATGCAGGTTTCGCCGCCGATATCAGCAAAGCCCAAGCCGATTTCATGTATGCTTCGCAAGGTGCTTTTCATGCCAAAGGTTTCTTAGCACCTATTACCAAAGCGGCCTGGAGAGACAAACCGGCTTACGCAGTGATTGCAACCGAAGATAAAAGCATCAATCCTGATATCCAAAGAGCTATGTATAAACGCTCTAATACCAAAGCCACTGAAATTAAAGGTAGCCATGTGGTTTTCATTTCTCAACCCAAAGCAGTTGCAGCAGTAATTATTGCAGCATCGAAAGAAATTGCCGGTAAAAATTAAGTAAAAGAAAAAATATTTTTTCCAGCAACCCCGAAGTGAAATGCTCCGGGGTTTTGTTTTATATTTAATAAAGGTTACAAAAGCTTCACCCGCTCTTCTTCCAGATCGATCTGGTAAATATGCAACCTGATAATCTCGTCATGAAGTTCGGCATCAGTGCGGTTTAATTCTGACAGGAAGTTGCGTTGTCCGTCGAGCAACTCCATATAGGCTTGTTTGGTGCTTTCGCTCATTTTAACCTGCTCAGGATTGTTTATTTTATGCTCCCATTGTGCTATCATCCGTTGCAAATGCACGTCTTTTTCTGCCTTACCATCTTGTTGTGCTTTTAGCAACCTCACCGTTTCTGCTACCAGCTGACTTTTAACCCGCTGCTTCGCCTCATCTTCTGCCAACTCGGGAATATGTCCGAAAGCACCCGAACGCTTGATAAAATAGGGTAGCGTAAGCCCCTGGATTAACAAAGTAAGGAGTATAACGACAAAAGTGATGAATAAAATGAGATTTCGGTGTGGAAAAGGTCCGCCACTTTTAAGGGTTAAAGGAATGGCCAACGCTGCAGCAAGTGATACCACGCCACGCATTCCGGTCCAGCCCAATAAAAGCGGCATGCGCCACCTGATGCGGCTGCTTCCCCGCAAAACGGCTAAATCGGGGCGAAAAATAATGGTAGCTACCAACGCACTGTAAGAGCTGATGATTCGCGCAGCGATTAATATCGCAGTTACAATAACCCCATAAGTGATGGCCTGCCCTATCGGAATGCCGTCAGCATGGAGCCCGTCTACCACTTCAGGCAGTTCCAGGCCGATAAGCATAAATACAATACCGTTGAGGATAAAAATCATGGCCTCCCAAACGCTGTACCCCCTTATGCGACTGGCACTGGTTAAAAAAGTAAGCCTTCGGAGTGATAAAAACAGACCACCCGATACAACAGCCAATACACCGGAACTGTGTACCTGCTCTGCAACCCAATATAAAAAATAAGGTTCAATCAGCGTAAAAACAATATCTGAAGCCGCATCAGTAGGTAAACGCTTATGTGCTTGTGCAAACAACCAGCCAAATAACAAACCAATGCCTATGCCCCCCACAATCATCCATGAAAAACTCAGTATAGCATCCTGAAAGATAAACTGCCCTGTACCCACAGCCACTAGTGCAAATCTGAAAATAATGAGGGAAGAGGCATCATTAAGTAAACTTTCGCCTTCCAATATAGCTGCCGTTGATTTGGGAATTTTCACAAATTTCATGATGGCCCCGGTACTTACCGCGTCGGGCGGAGAAACAATTCCCCCCAGTAAAAATCCCAATGCCAGGCTAAAACCAGGGATAAAATGATTGGCGGCAACGGCAACAGCCAACGCAGAGAATAATACAACCAAAAATGCAAAGCTTCCAATCATGCGCCACCACTTTTTCATTTCTTTAAAAGAAATGCTCCACGAAGCTTCGAACAAAAGCGGTGGCAGGAAAATAAAGAAAATCATATTGGGATCGACCTGAACCTTAGGTAAGCCCGGTATAAAACTAATGAGTAAACCTGCTACAACCAACAGTACCGGGTAAGCGATACGCAGCTTTGTAGCCAGCATCTCGATCAGTACTATTGCGGCAACCAGAACCAGCATAAAAGGTAATTGTTCGTGCATATTTTCCATTAATCTCTTTTTTATTTGCCCTAAAAACAAATGTAATTATTTGACTTATTCTTAGGTAATGGTTTTTAACGAAGGTTACCATTAAAAGCTAATCCCCCTATTGGGAAATCATTTTGGCCAGATTACCCAATTGTTTGAGTTTAAACTTCAGTTCATCCGACCAGGGCAAGCCGATGCAAAGCCTGATACAGTTCTCGAACTGATCCTGCAAGGTAAACATACGTCCCGGTGCAATACTAATCTGCTTCTTAATGGCCAAATCATACAGTTTTATGGTATCTACCCCTTTATCAAACTCGACCCACAGGGCGAGCCCGCCCTGTGGGCGGCTTGTTTTTGTGCCTTCGGGAAAATAATCGGCAATGGCCTGAACATAATTTTGATAATTGTGCTGTAAAATACGCCGAAGCTGGTGCAGGTGCACATCATAACGACCCGTTTTAAGGAAATTGCCCACAGCTTCTTGTATAATTGATGGCGACGATAGTAAATGCACCAATTTTAACCTGAGCAATTGGTCTTTATACTTACCAGGAGCCATCCACCCTACACGATAACCCGGTGCCAGGGTTTTGGAAAAAGCACTGCACAATAATACATTGCCTTCGGTATCAAAAGCCTTGCAGCATTTTGGCCGCTGTGTACCAAAATAAATATCGCCATATATATCGTCTTCAATTAATGGGATATTGCGTTCAGCCAACAGCTTCACCACTTCTTTTTTATGCTCATCGGGCATGCAGCTTCCCATCGGGGTGTTAAAGTTGGGTACCAGCAGGCAAATGTTGATCTTGGGCAGCAGTTTCTTTAAGGCATCTACTTCAATGCCGGTAACCGGATGTGTAGGCAATTCGAGTACTTTAAAACCCAGACTAATTACCAATTGAAAAATTCCCGGGTAGCAGGGACTTTCTACTGCAACTGTATCCCCAGGCTTGCCTAAAGCCATCAGACAAAAAGACAAAGCATTCATGCCTCCGTTGGTAGTAATGATATCATCTTCGTTCAAATTACCGCCCCAGGCCAGCGAACGTATGGCAATCATCCGCCTGAGTTTCAAATTACCTTGCAGTGGTTCGTACTCAGTACCACCTTCTTTCAGTGTCCGCGTAGCGTACAAAACTTCTTTTTTTAACTTGGCCAGGGGCAGCAGGTTACCTGAAGGCACACCGATTGAAAAGAGGGTTAGATCGGTACGGCCAATATTGGAATACACTTTTGTAATTAATTCATTTGGTTCGTTAAAATTGGCTTTTGACGATGGACTGCTCACCTCCGGGAGTGGCAGCCTCAGGTAATCAAGCTTGTTAACAAAGAAGCCCGACTGTGGCTTTACCTCAATTAACGATTGCGCTTCGAGCTCTAAAAATACCCTTTTGGCCGTATTCATGCCAATGCGATGCTCTTTACACAGCATCCGGACGGATGGCAACCGGTCGCCAGCCTTTAAAATCCCATTTCTGATCTGCGTGGCAATGCCATTTGCAATTTCATTGTACCTAAAAATTTTTTCCATGCCAAAACAAACTGTACCCATACAAATATACAAAACTGATACTGTATTTATCCATATGGGCTTTGCACTTTTGTATATCAATTTTAGGATATGAAAAACACCAGTATAGCATTATCTAATGAAAACGTTTCAAAAGGCTGGCTTAACGGCTTTATCGGCGTACTTATTTTTAGCGGCTCGATGCCAGCAACCCGGATGGCGGTAATAGACCTCAACCCGGTATTTGTAACTGTTGCGCGCGCCTCAATAGCCGGCCTGCTGGCGCTAACAGTACTCATCGTTTTTAAAGAAAAACGCCCGGCAAGGGCGCTGTATTTCCCCATAGCAATTGTTGCCCTGGGTGCAGTAATTGGTTTCCCTTTATTAAGCGCCCTTGCTCTACAGCACATTACATCTGCCCATTCGCTGGTATTTTTAGGCTTACTACCCATTGTAACAGCTTCATTTGCCGTACTACGTGGTGGTGAACGCCCACGCCCGGTATTCTGGTTATTTTCTGTTATGGGCAGCTTGCTGGTCATCGGCTATGCCATTTACCAGGGGCTTACGGCCTCCCCAATTGGCGACATGCTAATGCTGGCAGGTATTGTTCTCTGTGGTCTTGGCTATGCCGAGGGGGCACGGCTTTCGAAAACAATAGGTGGCTGGCAGGTAATATCGTGGGCCCTGGTCATTTCTCTCCCCATTATGCTACCATTGATGCTGATTTACCAGCCCAGTTCATTTTCTGCAGTAAGTACAGGTGCCTGGCTTAGTTTGGCCTACATTGCCTTATTTAGTATGTTTATTGGCTTTATATTCTGGTACCGCGGTTTGGCACAGGGTGGAATAGCCTCGGTTGGCCAGTTGCAATTACTCCAGCCATTTTTTGGCTTGGGCCTGGCAGCTACACTCCTGCATGAAAATGTAAGTATAGGAATGCTGGCCGTTACCCTTGGTGTAATCCTCTGTGTGGCCGGTTCAAAAAAGTTTGCCAAATAATCAATCCTTCAATAAAAGAAAAATATGTTTGTACCTAAAGGTTATAAATTTGAAAGCGAAGCAGAAAAAATTGCTTTCATGCAGCGTTATAGCTTCGCTACTATTATTACCAATAACGACCAGCAGGTTCCGCTGGCTACACAATTGCCATTTGTGGTCGATCAGCGTACAGATAAACTGATACTGAGTGCGCATTTTAGTATCGCCAATGAACAGGCCCGTTACATTGAACAAAATACCTCACTGGTTATATTTACTGAACCCCACGCCTATATCTCCCCTACACATTACAATAAGCGCGAGAGTGTGCCCACCTGGGATTACATTGCAGTACATGCTTACGGCAAGGCAAACCTGCTTAAAGATGAAACCTTAAAGCTTAAGGCACTGGACCAGATGATTAATTTTTATGAGGAAGATTATTTAGCACAATGGAACAGCCTGCCGGATGTTTTTAAAAACAAAATGATTAAAGGGATAGTAGCCTTTGAACTGGAGGTAACCAACCTGCAGGGACAGCAAAAATTAAGTCAGAACAAAACGCAGGCAGAACGCGAAAGCATTATTGCCCAACTGAAAAAAAGCAGCAACACTGTCGAGCACGACCTTGCCGGGTATATACAGGCTACCTTAAATGATAAAGAAAAATAACATGCAAATATTAAACAGTACCACAAACGATATTGAACAGATTTTTAGCCTCTACAAAATAGCTACCGCTTTTCAAAAAACGAAGTATATTGTACAGTGGCCTCAATTTGAACAAACATTAATTGAAACGGAAGTAGCTGAACTCAGGCAATGGAAAATGCTGATTGATGGGCGGATAGCCTGCGTATGGGCTACCACTTTCAGCGATCCGCAAATATGGGAAGATAAAAATACCGACCCTGCCGTTTACATCCACCGCATTGCTACCCATCCTGATTTCAGGGGAAAAAACCTGGTAACTGCCATCGTAACCTGGGCAAAGGCTTATGCCAAAGCGCACCATAAAGCTTATGTACGCTTAGATACCATAGGTGAAAACCAGGGATTAATCAATCACTATCAAAAATCGGGCTTTAATTACCTGGGGCTTGTCAATTTAAAAAATACGGATCAGTTACCTGCACATTACCACAATGCTGCCGTAAGCCTGTTCGAATTGGCCTTAAATGATCCTGACAGCTCAAAATAAACCTGATCACAATTATTTAACATTCCAATCAGCTAAGGGTAATAATAAGCTGCGATTATTATGGTTCGCATCAATTTTTCCAGACTGCCTTTTGAAGTATTCTTGAATTGACCTTTCACTCGGCCGGAGGAAGAAATCTCGCGTTATTCCATTTGCATAAAACTGCAAAACAGTCCTTAAACCTGCCAGGAAAGTGAAAGCTACCGTAATGAAACAGACTGATTAACTGTATTGATTGGCCAGTTAAGAAAAGGTACAATTACAAGGGAAGATTTTAGCCTTAAAGTAAGCTTAACCTAAAGCGGTGATTTAAAGACTAATTGGCTTAAACTATTTATAATATCGTAATACAGCACTAACAATTTGATTTTAAAGCGGGCCTATCTTTACACTATGATGACGATAAGCTCCATAAACAAAGCAATTGAAAATAACCGTTTTTTTCACCTGCTTTGCCTGTCTTTTCTGGCATTTAGCGGATTAATGCTGGCCTGCATAACTAAAGCAGACAGTTTTATAGTGCTTAATCAGTTACACAATCGAAACATGGATTTTTTCTTTGCCCGCTATACATTTCTGGGCGATGGTACTTGCTCGCTTATAGTATGCGCAATAATGCTGTTTACCAAACAACGCAATCTCGCACTATGCATACTCCTGGCTTACCTGTCTTCAGGGCTTTTTGCCCAAACGCTTAAGCACCTTATTTTCGCCCCTCGACCAAGAATATACTTCGAAACCAGTAGCATTCCGTTTTACCTCGATTTTTTTAAAACGAGCTGCGCAGGCAATAACAGTTTCCCCTCCGGCCACACCACATCTGCATTTGCACTGGCAACCGTACTGGCCAGCCATTTTAAAAGAACTCTGCACAGTATCCTGCTTTTTACCGGCGCCTTATTAGTTGGATTTTCGAGGGTGTATACCGGCGAGCATTTTCCACTCGATGTATGGACTGCCATGGTAATTGGGATTGTTTTTGGTTTAATTGCGATCATTCTGTTAAAAGACAAAACGATCACACTACGTGGTTTTGGCAGCCGAAAAAATGCCCAACCTACTGCCTCGCTTTTTGCAGAATAAACCCACATGTCCGTTAAAACGAAACTGATTAGCTTAATCCTTATTGCTACGGTAATCAGATGTATCGCAGCCAGTGCAGTCGATTTAGGCAACGATGAAGTATATTATTTATCTTATGCCCATCACCTGCAATGGAACTATTTCGATCACCCGCCAATGGTTGCCCTACTAATCAGGTTAACAACTTTTAATTTAAACTTTACCAATGCATTTTTTGTAAGGCTGGGACCCATTGTACTTGCGGCCATAAACACCTTACTGATATTCAACATTACACGTAAATTAAAAAATGAAGCGGCAGGCTTTATTGCTGCACTTTTATTTACGGCTTCGGCTTATTGCAGTGTGATATCGGGCCTGTTTATCATGCCTGACGCCCCTCAAATATTTTTTTGGATCATTGCAACCGGACTTTTGATCGATTGTATTTCACCCAACATCACCAGAAACAGATTAAACCTAAACCTTATCCTATTTGGAATTGTGGCCGGACTCTGCACTATGAGCAAGATCCATGGCATTTTCTTATGGTTTGGCTTATTTCTATATGCAATAATCACTTACCGCAAATTGTTGCTCAACAGCTATTTCTATATTTCAGGGTTAATTACCGCACTCATTGTTTCGCCTGTTTTAATCTGGAATATCCATAACAAGTTCATTACCTATAGTTTCCACAGCAGCAGGGTAACACTTAATAATGGCATTCACCTGCTGGGTTTTGCTCGGGAATTGCTCGGGAGTATATTGTATAACAATCCCATTAATTACGTGCTCATTGTGATGACCTTAATTGCCATTACCCGAAAGCAATCGGCCATTAAGCCGCAAACGGTTAAGTTACTGCTCTTTACCAGTTTACCACTTATTGTTATACTGCTGTTTACTGCTTTATTTAGAGATACACTACCACATTGGCCTGGGCCGGCATATATTACACTCATTATTCTAACCGCCTGCCACTTTACCCCTGTTACAGGGCAAGCGACAGTAAAAGGTAATTTCCAGCTTAAACTCGCTTACGCTGCAACCAGCTTATTAAGCCTTATGGTTTTATCAGGTGTACTTTTGGTCAATTATTTTCCGGGAACCATTGGCAAACAACAAAAAGAAACATTGGGCAGTGGCGATTTTACCCTGGATATGTATGGCTGGGAAAAACTGACAAATGAATTTAGGCAACTAAGACAACAAAATATTACTGCAGGAGTTTCCCGGGCACATTTCATCATCAGTAACAAGTGGTTCCCCGGGGCGCATATTGATAACTATGTGGCACGGCCTTTGGAATTGGATTTTCTGGCAATCGGCAAGCTGGAAGATATCCATACCTACGCCTGGCTTAACCAGTACCTCGAACAACTTAAAAACGGTGATGACGCCTATTTCATTACATTTTCTAACGACTTTAGCGATCCACATCTGCTATACAGCCATTTGTTCAGAAAAATTACCAGGGCAGTAAGCATTCCCCAATTTCGAAACGGCAAAGCCGCAAGAAATATCCTCATCTACCTGCTGATAGACTATAGCGGTAAGTAAAACACCTGGCTGCCCCTTCTTTCCAACTTCAGCACTAAAAACATGCAATCCTGTTTCATCATTTGAAAAAAATGTTACGTTTGTAAAAAAAAACTATTAAATCTATATTTTTTGTATACTAATATTTAAAACTATGACTTACTGTTGTAAATCCAAATTAAATTAGTTGTCTAAGCGTTGCGAACAGATAGCTCACCTTGCCAAAACCCAAAACTCAATTAACACAAACCAGCAATGCAAAAAGCAAAAAATGCACATTTTTATGTCAGGCAGAGGACATTCAAAATTATAAGTATAACCTTTGCGTTCATACTTATTTATACCAATGCCATTTGGTCACAAAACACTAACCCTTCTCCTCTTAATTTTCCGACGCCCAAAAGCATCGATAATATGCTGTTTTATCTGCAGCGAGATCCGAATATTAATACCCTGATTTATGCCCTTAACCTCGAAAAGAATGGAGAAATCAACCGCTCTCAACCTGTTAATGCGTATTGGTTACGTTATGCTGAAAAAGGAGAAAAGAAAGAACTGGGATACATACAACGAAAATTTGCCTATGGCATATTGACTAAAGAATTAAGCAAAGACAAGTTCGAACTGCGTTTTGTATCGCATAAAAAACTGCCTTTTTATTTGCTCAGATCAGGCGACCAAAAGTATTACGTATCGGTAACTTTAAATGATAAAAAAATCAAAATCAACCGTATTTTCGTCAGGATTGAGGGCGGATCTTTTTGGTTGCCAAATGTAAAATATGCATCAATTGAGGGCACTGACCTGACTACGGGCAAGCCAATAACCGAAAGAATTTCCGTTAAATAAATATTTAATGCGGGTCTGCATTAAACCAAAACTTCCTGCAAATGTCAAAAAAATAATGATAAACAAATCTGCAATCCGGTTTTTGGGTAAATGCTTTTTACCTGCCTTAATGGTGGTTTGGTCTGTACTTTCATACGCACAAGAGCCATCAGTTAAAATCATGAAATGGACCGTGGGCGACACGCTTCGGGAAGCAATGGTTTACCTCCCTTCAACTGCAAAAAGTAAAGATAGTCCGGTAATATTTGTTTTTCATGGTCACGGCGGCACAATGGGTAACATATTCAGAAGCAAAGGTTTTGAAAAAATCTGGCCAGAGGCCATTATTGTTTGTCCACAAGGACTGAATACTCCCGGACAGTTAACCGATCCCAGTGGTCGCTTGCCTGGCTGGCAAAAAGCTCCCGGAGATATGCAAGACCGCGATTTGCACTTTTTTGATGCAATGTTAAAAACACTAAGGCAAGATTATCGGGTTGATAACAAACGTATTTATGCCACAGGCCATTCTAACGGCGGTGGTTTTACCTATTTACTCTGGGCAACCCGTGGAGATATTTTTGCTGCTTTCGCACCCTCAGCCGCTGTGGCCCCAAAAGTTGCCAACCAGTTGAAGCCTAAACCTGTCCTCCACATTATGGGCGAGCAGGATGAACTGGTAAAAACAGCCTGGCAAAAAGCCATGTGCAATAAAATATTGCAGGTAAATGGGTGTACCGATAAAAGTCAGCCTTACGACCAGTATGCTTCGCTATATCCTTCCCGCACGCAAACACCAGTAGTTTTGTACATTCATCCGGGAGGTCATGTTTACCCCGCTGAAGCCAATAATGTAGTGATTAAATTCTTTAAAAGCATGATAAAACCTTAACGGATTATCAGTTTAAATGCTAGCTTGCCTGTAGAATATCTACCTGAGGCAATGAAAAAATAAAAGCCTCAATACGCTTAAAAGCAATATTAAATTTTTCATTATTTTCTGGCGGGTACAGTTTCTCATAACGAATATGGCTTGCGGTAAGCAAAATCGTCATAAACGGGGTGTTTTCCTGATTCAGCTTATAACGGATTTTTTTGTATTCCAACACTGGCACGATGTTCATCTCTCTCAACAGCCTGTCCAGCTGTTTTATCGCATACAGAATATCGAGATTTGGGGTTAAAAGTAAGGGCATAAATAAATTTAGATTATTGGCCAATAAACATTGACCGCTTTAGTTTTAAGAACCAAGTTATTTGTTCATCATTCATGACACTATTGGTTTTTGGTAATGCTGTTATTGTCCCTCCCGGTAGGCTTCCGCACCAGCTTCCTGCAGAAAAACAGCTCCACTCGAAACTGTTTCTACTGCCGTTAGCACCGTCAGTGATTTAGCATCGTGATCAATAAAATTCACCAGTTCATTAAACTTCCTAGCTGCAAGGGTAAAAATCATTACTGATCTGCTTTCTCTTTTGTTCATAGTAAACATCAATTTTCTGCAAGTTCAAGTTTGTTTGAGGCCTGCAAGGCAAATTTGGCCAAACCCTTAGTTTTTATGGTATATGGCGGTGATGAAGATGTATCGATTTTTTAAACCGTTACATTTTACAAGGTTTTACCTTCCTTTAAAGCGGAAAGATAGGCCGATGGCGTGATATGCATCACCTTCTTAAAGGCATTAAAAAAAGTATTACGCGAAGAGAAACCTGCATCCAAAGCAATGGCTTCTAGGGTAAATTGTTTCCAATCGCCCTGGTCCAGTCTGGCTTTAATATATTCAATGCGCAGCTTATTGATGTAAGTACTAAAATTAAGCTTGTAATAATTATTGAAAAGTTCGGAGAGTTTATGATTCTGAATTTCCAAAGCTGAAGCCAGTTCGCTCAGATTAAGTCCGGGACGCCTGAAAAGCTCTTTTTCCCGAATGGCTTGTGTTACTTGTTCAGCCAGGTTTGTATCTACAATTTTAGGTTTGGCTTTCTCATCAACCAAAGACGCTGTATCAGTTTGTATTTTTGCTTCCGGTAAAACTGCTTTTTTGGTTAAACCATAAATCAGTTCGGGATTAAAAAAAAACATAAAACTCAATATCAACAGACAAAAACATAAAAATATAACGATCGAACCTTCGTGCAAAATAGACCAGATATCACTCCTGTTTCTTAAAATGGTCACATTAATAACCAACATACCCGCAAAAATAATGAAGCACACGGCACTAAAAAAATAGATCCAGTTAATGATTTGTTTATTTTGTCCCTGTTGTTTAGCGGCACGATAGGCCAGCCGAATTTGCAAAACCGTGTAAATAAGAGCTGAAAAAGGAAAAGCATACCAGTGCCATGGCTCTACAATATATTCGCTCTCTGAGAATGCAAATTCCACATCGGATACAACCCTGCTAACCACCTCCTGCTGCGCGGCATAACTCAGCATGTTGTACGGAATAATGGAAATTATAGCGGGAATGGCAATGAGAAAATGAAAAAGGTGCGGTGGCTTAAAAACTGCATATTCTTTATTCAGGGAACCCCGGAAATAGAGGAATAAACAAGGGGCAATAGTATAATAAAAAGGTAATCCTTTATTAAAAAGACAGGGATAGTTTTTAATTTGCCCTGAATTGGTTAACAGGTAAATAAGTCCGTACCACGCTATACCTAAAATGGCCAGTGAAAGTAAAAAATTAAGGTAAAACTTATCACGTCCGTACAGCAGTAATTTTACTATAACAACCGAAAGAATAAAAATTGCACCGATAACGGTGAGGAAAATGGGATGCAAAGCTTTAATTTTAATAAAAGGCCAAAATTAAGCATAATTTAACATGCTTTTTGCAGAAAAGTACTACCGCAGGATTTGGCCAAAAATCAGCTAGATAAATCTAGGCAGCTTAATCAGATGGTGAAAAAGTTACCTGGATTATACTTTAGGCTAATCCTTTAAATCAATTACTGATAGGATAGGTAAATGATCTGATGCGTATCTTTCTTTTATCACTTCATGGTAAATTACACTAAACGGGTTTCCTTTTTTAAATGCAACATGATCGATAGTTGTTTTAGGATTAATTACCGGGATAGTGAAACCACAATTGCTGCAGCTCCGGGTAAATGCTGCATCGAATAATTTTATGGTTTCCGAACCGGGTTCTGCGTTTAAATCGCCGGCAATGAGCAATGGCAGGGTTTCGCTTGCAGTTAATTTCACAATTTCTTTCACTTGCATTAATCTGTTTTCTTCGGCGCGTTCGGCATCTAAATGTGTCGAAGCAAAACGGATATATTTTCCTTTTGCTATTTCTACCGTTGCAATAGCAAGTACACGCTGCTCAGCCCGGGCACTGTTGTTTTTAGGCAATCTGTACGTTTTCTGTGCTGAAAGCGGGAACCTCGAAAGGATTGCCACACCATAATCTCCCCCATCGTGATCAATGGCCTTCGCAAAATAGAAATTCATTTTTAGTTTTTGGGCAAGCAAAACAGCCTGATTAATATTTCCCGAGCGTTTGGTATTTACATCTACTTCCTGAAGGGCAACCAGATCCGGATGCTGAAGTGAAATGGCTTTAGCTATCGCATTTACATCAATGGTACCCGCTTTTTCTTTGGTAGGCGGATTACAGTGATGGATGTTATAACTCATGACCCTCAAACGGTTTGAGCTTTTTGTTACAGACCCAGCATCAATTTTAGGCGAACAGCTACTTAAAAGCAAAGCTACAATTAGAAGTGGCAGATACAAGTTTTTCATAGCCCCAAAATACAAAGTTTCTGTAATAAACGAACTCAATAAACAATTATCAGTTGCTACAGAAAATAATTGCATTAACGAATGACATAGCCCGTTTGCAATTCCCGGTTTCAGTTAACCAGGCCATTGACTACTGAACAAGGAATGAATGACTATAAAGGATAAGCCGTTTCACTTTTAGGTTCTGACAGTACAAAATAACTCTGCACAGTGGTAATATTGGGTAAAGTAGCCAGTTTGTGCCTTAAAAATTCATGATAGGCATCCATATCTTTGGTGGCAATGCGGAGGATAAAATCATGTGCACCAGTCATTTGCAAGCATTCCATCACTTCAGCAAATTTAGATACCTCAGTTTCAAATTCGACCAGTGTTTTGGCAGTATGTTCTTTAAGCAATACATGTGAAAAGGCAATCAGGTTCCGGTTGATCTTCTTTCTGTCGAGAATGGCCACTACCCTTTTGATATAACCTTGCTCTTTCAACCTTCTTATCCTTTCGTGGATGGTAGCAATAGACTTATGCAACATTGACGATACCTCTTTATTTGTCAAAGAAGCATCCTGTTGCAATAACTTCAATATTTCTACATCCACCTGGTCTAAATCTCCATGTATCATAAGCGATCCTAATCGAAAAAAAATATAATACAGCTTTAAAAAAACATTCAAAACTGAAATAAAAATTAAAAATAAACCAAAAAAACAGAAATTTTACGTAAAAAACGATATGTATTGATAAAAAAAAACATAATACAGAATTTTACCGAAATTATAATCGATTGCCTAATAATCATAAACGGGTTTAAAATATGCCAACGACAATGCTAACAACAAACGAAATGACTTCAGCTTTGAGTGCGAAATTTGAACATTTATCACTTTTGGTTGGCAACACGCCCATGTTAGAGCTAAGCTATAGCCTTAAAGGCAAACCGGGTAAAATTTACGTAAAGTGCGAACATTACAATTTAACGGGTAGCATTAAAGACAGGATGGCACTTTACACCTTAAAGAAAGCCTATACTGAAGGTAAAATTAAACCCGGCGATAAAATTGTCGAAGCAACCAGTGGCAATACCGGCATTGCATTTGCAGCCATAGGTAAAGCTTTAGGCCACCCGGTTACCATTATTATGCCCAACTGGCTAAGTAAAGAACGCATGGATATCATTAAGAGCCTGGGTGCAGAGATTATTTTGGTCAGCAAAGAAGAAGGTGGCTTTATTGGCAGTATTAAACTGGCCGAATACATGGCAGCAAATAACCCTCATGTGTTTTTACCTAAACAATTTGAAAACATAGCCAATCCGGAAGCACATGAACATACCACAGGTAAAGAAATCTGGGAACAACTGCAACTGAAAAACTTATGTCCGGATGCCTTTATAGCCGGTGTAGGTACAGGCGGCACGATTATGGGCGTTGGAAATTTTCTTAAAAAACAAAAAGAAGCGATAAAAATTCATCCGCTTGAGCCGGCAGAATCACCAACCTTAACCACGGGGTATAAAGTGGGCAGCCATAGAATCCAGGGGATTTCTGATGAATTTATACCTGAAATTGTTAAGCTAAACCAGCTTGATGAAATCGTACAGGTAAACGATGGCGATGCCATATTGATGGCACAAAAACTTGCCCAAAAACTAGGCCTCGCTGTAGGCATCTCATCGGGTGCGAATGTAATCGGCGCCATTAAAAAGCAACAGGAAATAGGCGCAGAAAGCTGCGTGGTAACCATATTTTCTGACAGCAATAAAAAATATTTAAGCACCGATTTAATGCGCGACGAACCAGTAAAAGCAGAATATATCACTCCGGATGTCGAATTTCTCGATTATCAGGCTTTTAGCCGATTAAACAGTCAGTAGCTAACCAATTTCGATTAAATCAACAAACCCTAAATCAATATTAAACCACCATAGAACCAAATGAAAAAAATCGCCTTATTATGTTGTTTCGTTTGCTTAATCAGCTTAAGCAGTTACAGCCAGATTTTAAAACCTGTAACCTGGAGTTACGCAGCAAAAAAAACAAGCCCAACTACAGCTACCGTCTTTATCAAAGCAACAATAGACCAGGGTTGGCATCTGTACTCGCAATTTGTTAAAGATGGCGGACCGGTTAAAACTACTTTTACCTTCCCTGCTGCGAAAGACTTTATTTTAGTTGGCAAAACCATCGAACCAAAACCAATTACCAAATATGAGGCAACCTTTAAAATGGATGTAAGCTATTTTGAAAATGTTGTCGTTTTTCAACAAAAAATTAAACTAAAGGGCAAAAACGCTATAGTAAAAGGTAGTGTAGAGTTTATGGTATGCGACGATAAACAGTGTTTACCACCAGAACAAGTAGATTTTAGTGTTCCTGTAAAATAAGTAGAAGCAGATGATATCCTTAAAGAAAATCTGTCTCGGATTACTGCTTTTCTGTGCCATATCCTTAACCGGATATGCACAGGACAGCTCCGGCACCGACGACCTGACTTTTACCGAAATTAAACCGGAAGCCTCAGATACTGTAGCCAAAACTACCGAAACCATTAGTAAAGTAGCAGATAGCAGTACTGTGGTTGCTGCAAAAAAAATTACAATTCAGCCTGAGGGACATAAAACCCTTTGGGGTATTTTTATAGCAGGCTTTGCCGGCGGGTTAGCTGCATTGCTGATGCCCTGCATTTTTCCTATGCTTCCTTTAACTGTAAGTTTCTTTACCAAAGGATCAGAAAAGGGAAAAGCATTTGGGCGGGCAGCGCTGTATGGCTTTTTCATCATTCTGATTTATGTGGTACTGGGTCTTTTGGTTACTATAATTTTTGGTGCAGATGCACTGAATAACCTTTCTACAAACGGCATCTTTAATTTCTTTTTCTTCCTTCTCCTGGTGGTTTTCGCAGCCTCATTTTTAGGTGCTTTCGAAATTACATTGCCATCGAGCTGGGTAAATAAAATGGATGCCAATTCGGATAAGGGTGGTGTAGCTGGTTTGTTTTTTATGGCTGGCACCCTGGCACTGGTTTCTTTCTCTTGTACCGGTCCGATTATAGGTACTTTACTGGTGCAGGCAGCAACAACAGGTGCGTTGTTAGGTCCTGCAATAGGGATGTTTGGCTTTTCTTTAGCGCTGGCTATTCCTTTCGCATTATTTGCCTTGTTTCCATCAGCCATGCAAAAACTCCCCAAATCTGGTGGTTGGTTAAATAGTGTAAAAGTAGTTTTGGGCTTCCTCGAGCTGGCCTTTGCCCTAAAATTTTTAAGCAATGTAGATTTAGCTTACCATTGGGAATGGTTTGACCGCGAAATATTTTTAGCCTTGTGGATTGTTATTTTCGGCATGATGGGCATTTATCTGCTGGGTAAACTTAAATTTTCGCATGATAGTCCTTTAAGCTTCATTTCGGTACCCCGACTTTTCCTCGCGACCATTGTATTGGCTTTTACTGTTTATTTAATCCCTGGTATGTGGGGTGCGCCATTACGCAGTGTGTCGGCCTTTTTGCCACCGCAAGAAACGCAGGATTTCGATTTATATACTTCAGGGTTACTGGCTGGAAAGCCGTCAGCTACCGATAACGGACCACATAAATATGCAGATAAATTTCATGCGCCCTTAAAACTGAATGCTTATTTCGATTATGAAGAAGGCATGGCGCAGGCTAAAAAGTTAAATAAACCGGTACTGATCGATTTTACCGGGCATGCCTGCGTAAACTGCAGAAAAATGGAAGCCAATGTATGGCCCGATCGCGATATTTTGAAAATGATCAGTGAAGATTACATCCTGATACAATTATATGTAGACGACAAATCGGAACTGGCTCCTGCTGATGTAGTGACGACACCTGAAGGGAAAAAGTTAAATACTATAGGCAAAAAATGGAGTGATTTGCAGGCCAGAAAATTTCAGTCTAATTCTCAGCCTTTTTATGTACTGCTCGACCCTAAAACTGAAGCCTTGCTGGCGCAGCCGCAAGGAGCAGATTACGAAGTGGCCAATTATAAAAGATTTCTCGAAAGTGGCTTAAACACTTTCAAATAACAAACCGTTGATAGAGGTTAGGAGCTATCAGCGTGATTTTAATTTTAGTTAATGATAGTAAGGGCAATACTGGATAGTATGCCCTTATTTTTTTGATTGAAATTACCTGTTGGATACTCCCGCCCTGACCTTATTTATTTGCTAATCGCTAATCTTACAGGATGGAACAGGACAGATTACCGGAATAAAAGCTTTAACCTCGTATAACCAAGTATAATCTTTTGCAGCAAAATCCTTCCGGTTACTGCAAAAAATATGTCCCCAATAAACGAGAATACCCATGAGCACAGAAAACAACATTTTTACCCGGCTTGCTACTTTTCAAATACCCGTTAAGTTAACGTTTTTTTTCGCCTGAGCCACTCACTTTAAAATTTACATCAAAAATAACTAACAAAATTCTTCATTTAAAAAAATCACCGGCATTAACTGAGCAAAGTTAAGTGCAGGTTATCTTCTAAATCAATTGCTTCCAAAAACGGGTAGCCTGTTGCCTTAAAAAAACAAGCTACCTGGCCATTAACCAAATATTTATAAAACCAATTTAATTATGGATCTTAATTTTTATCCAGAAAATCCACAGTGGCAGCAAGGTTCTTCGTACCGAAAATTCCTCCTTACTGGTCTGTCGGCGCTCGCGTTGTTCTGCCTTGCAGAACCGCTGAGTGCAAAACCCAGCGAGCTTAAACTTGACCTGACGCATGTAAATTCGCTAACCCCGAAATGGGATACCACTATTAAAGGCAAAATTGTCGATGAAAAAGGCGAAACTTTAGTCGGTGTAAGCATTAAAGTAAAAGGTACTACACTGGTAACCAGTACCGATGCCAACGGTGCTTTTACGATTTCCATCCCATCAACAGTGAGCAACCCGGTTTTAGAGGTATCCTATATTGGTTACACTACCCAGGAAATAGCAGTTAACGGGAAAACAACCTTGAATATTCAGTTAAAAAGCGCAGCCAACGATCTCGATGAAATAGTGGTTGTGGGTTATAACACGGTTAAGAAAAGTGATTTAACGGGTTCGGTAGTAAGTGTTGGGGCCGAAGAAATCAGATCCAGACCGGTAACCAATGCTTTACAGGCCATACAGGGCAAAGCAGCCGGGGTTGACATTACTTCGAATGAGCGCCCGGGGCAATTGGGGAGCATTTTAATCAGGGGGGTAAGGTCTCTAAAAGCAAGTAATGCGCCGCTTTATGTAGTAGATGGAATTCCATTGCAAGCTGGTGGCATTGACGCCATTAACCCAAACGATATTGAAACTATTGATATTTTAAAGGATGCCTCTGCAACGGCCATTTACGGCTCCCGAGGTGCCAACGGTGTGGTATTGGTAACCACTAAAAAAGGTAAAACAGGCAGGTTAACCATGGATTACGTGGGTACGGCAACCATCGAAACCCTGAACGACAGGATGGAAATGATGAACTCAGCCCAGTACATCGAATTTCGCCGCGATGCCTACCGTCGCGTGGGTTACCTAAACCCTGCAGCGCAGGCCAATACCACCTACCCGCTGGTTCCTACCCTGGCCGATGACAACCGCATTTTCCCCAACGATCCTTTTGTAACGGCCAATCTTGCACAAGGCTGGCAAAACGGGGTTTACGACGGAAGCCTCGTGCCTACCACCGATTGGGGAGACCTTGTAACCAGAACCGGTGTAACACAAGACCATGTATTAAGTGTTAGCGGTGGTACCGATAAAATAAAGGCTTACGGATCATTCGGGTATTTAAACCAAACCGGTACCCAACTGGGTCAGGATTTTGAACGGTACAGCGGAAAAGTAAGTGTAGAACTTAATCCGGTAAAATGGTTTAAAATGGGGATCAACTTAACAGCAACGTATGGCCTGCAAAATTATGGTTTTGTTGCAGCCAGTGCTTCAGGCGCAGGCAATATTTATGCTGCTGCACGCGGTATGCTTCCTTTAGCGGTTCCCTTTGACGCCAATGGCAACCGCATTAACCTGCCGGGTGGCGATATCAATATCCAAAACCCGGTGCTGGAAGCTGATTACAACATTAACCTGCGCAAAACACTCAGAACCCTGGGCTCAGCTTTTGCCGAAGTGAGTTTGCTCAAAGGATTAAAGTACCGCATTAATTTCGGCCCTGATTTTTCCAACTATTATAATGGCCGGTACCAGGATGCTAAATCGGTGAACCGTGATGCTGGTATACCAGGATCTGTTAATAATTATGCCCAGTTAAACCAAAGCAACAAATTTGCATATACACTCGATCATTTATTGTATTATGATAAAACCATAGGCAAACATAATTTTGGCGTAACCTTACTGCAAAGTTCTTCCTCTTTCAGGGATGAATCTTCTTCTTTAACCGGAAGCAAGATCAATCTGATTGCCCCACTCTGGTACGGTTTAAGGGCAGCCAGTATTACCGGTTTAGATGGTTTTGATACCGACTTAAGAAAATCAACGCTGGCCTCGTACATGGCCAGGATAAACTATAGTTTTAACAACAAATACCTGTTAACAGCATCTGCACGCTGGGATGGTGCATCACAACTGGCAGCAGGTAATAAATGGGATTTTTTCCCTTCTGCAGCATTGGCCTGGCGTTTAGACCAGGAAGATTTCATGAAAAACATCAAGTGGGTAAACCAGTTGAAACTGAGGTTAGGTGTGGGTAGCACAGGTAATTCGGCTGTAGATATTGGCAGCACATTAGGTCTTTTACAACCACTTACCTACACTTTTGGCAGCTCTGCCCAAATTGGTTACGTGGCATCCGATGCTTCGCTGGCCAACCCGATCTCGTTCCCCAATAAATTATTGAGCTGGGAAAAAACACTGCAATATAACTTAGGTCTCGACTTTGACATTTTAAAGGGCAGGATCAGTGGTTCAATGGACTTTTATAAATCAAAAACAACCAATTTAATCCTGCTTAAAAATATCCCGATCATTAATGGCTATCCTACCTCATTTGATAATATCGGATCAACCAAAAACAAAGGTTTTGATTTGACCCTGAATACCATTAACGTAAAGACTGCAGATTTTAGCTGGGAATCGACATTGAGTTTTTCAACCAGTAAAGATGAGATCGTAAAGCTTAATGGAGGTAATATGGTTGCCGATCGTTTCTTTATCGGCCAACGCAATGGTGTAGCTTATGATTTTGTGAAAGATGGCATCTGGCAGAATACACCTGAAGATTTAGCCGAAATGGCCAAATTCAATGCCAATCTTCCTGCAGCCAGTGCATTCAAACCAGGGAGTATCAGGATCAGGGATTTAAACGGCGATTACAAAATTGACGCCAATAACGACCGGCAGATTTTAGGGCATTACAACCCTAGCTGGACAGGGGGTATAACTAATACTTTTAATTATAAAAACTTTGACCTCTCTGTTTTTATTGTAGCCCGGTATAATTTCCTGATCGAAACCGGAGCCGAATCCTTACAAGGTCGTTTTGCCCAGCGGGTATTAGATTACTGGACACCTAGTAATCCAACCAACAGCTATCCGGCACCTAATTACAACAGCGCAGCCGGCGATCCTTACAAAAGTTCTATGAATTACCAGGATGGGTCTTTCGTAAAAATCCGGAATATATCGCTTGGATACAACTTTGCAGCAGATCTGGCCAAAAAACTAACCCTATCCCGCCTAAGAATTTATGCTCAAGCTATAAATCCGGGGCTTATTTATTCCAACGTTAAATGGATTGACCCTGATTTGGGCGGCTCTACCTTTAACAGAGGTGTGGTATTTGGAGTTAACGCAAGCTTTTAACAGCATAATAATTTGATGATGAAAAAGATTTTAAATTTAATAACAATAGTAAGCTTGCTTGGTGGCGCAATGGTTTTACCAACATCTTGCAAAAAAAGCTTCCTGGATGAAGAGGTGATTAACTCAAGAAATACATCCGATTTTCAAAAAACAGAAGGACTGGACGGGCTGGTAATTGGTATGTACCAAAGCTTAAAATTTCACTTTAATTACACCTGGGCTTATACCAGTACCAATTATGGAGTGGATGAATTTACCGTTGGTGGCGACCGGACCGAACAGATGTGGAATTCTTACGATGGCAGTTTAAATTCGTTTAATACCGATGTACAGGCCGTTTTCGATAACATGTACACGAATATCAATTCAGCAAATATTGTAATAAAAAATGTGCCGCTTTTCTATACTGGTGCCAATAAAAATATCCGTTTAGGCGAAGGCTATTTTATGCGGGCTTTCGATTATTTTAAGCTGGTAAAACAATATGGTGGTGTGCCTTTACAGCTCGAATCATTAGAAGCCATCAAAGATGAATTTACCCGGAATTCGGCCAAAGAAGTATACGAACAGGTAATTCAGGATTTTACACAGGCGTATAATCTTTTGCCTAATACACCTGCCGAAACCGGTCGGCTTACCAAATGGGCGGCAGCGCATTTTCTGGCCAAAGCTTACCTTTTCCGTGCGAGTGAGATCAATAACGACTGGAATAGCGACACCAAAACTGCCGATCTTCAGAACGCCATTAAATATGCAGATTTAGTGATCAATAGTGGTCAGCATACTTTAGCAACCAATTTCAGTGATCTTTGGAACTTTACTACAGTAGATGGGCCTAACGAAAGCAATAAGGAAATAATCCTGGCTGCTCAGTTTTCGAACAATACTGCAACACAGGGGCGCTACGGCAACCAGGTTCATTTGTATTACCCCTCTGTTTATCAAAATTTACCAGGTATGCAGCGCGATATCCCCGGCGACCGTGAATTCCAGCGCATGAGATCGACCGATTATGCCATTGATGTTTTTGACCGGGTAAATGATTCGAGGTTTTGGAAAAGTTTTAAAACCCGTTACTTATGCAATAATCCCGCAGGTGCACCTAAATGGACCGCAGCCACCGCACCAACACCAGCCCTGGTAAACCAGTTTAAATTTACCGGCGGACAGGAATCGATCCTGTACATTGTTAACGATGCAAATGATACCCGTTACACTGCCACCAACATTACACTCAGGGCACCCAGCATGTATGTTCGGTATTTTGCTGGTCAACCGCAAAGCTATTTAAATACACATGGCAACTATGGAGTAAGCCAGTACCCCGCCTTGTCAAAATTCATGGATGGCTCCAGAAACTTAATTGCATCACAGTTTGGCCAGCGCGATGGTATTTTAGCCCGATTGGCCGAAACCTATCTTATTGCTGCCGAAGCCTATGGCCGTTTAGGTCAGTATGCACAGGCCATTCCATACCTGAATAGTGTGCGCGATCGTGCGGCTTACAAAGATGGTGAAGACCGATCGGCTTATGTGGATGGCGGTGTAGCTTATAAAACTAATCCGGCAGTTAACAGCGCTGGTTTTGTATCTTATTCGGATAAAAATACCTATTTCGAATCGAATAATATTCCGGTTACCACCACCAATACCTTAAGTTCGATGCATCTGGTTAGCGAGGCTGATATTTTTAATTCAACTAAAGAATTTTATGATAAAGTGGGTGCGGCCAGCAATGCTGATAAATTCAAAGCATTTATTTTGGATGAACGTTCCAGAGAACTGATGGGAGAACTGATGCGCTGGGAAGATCTGGCACGAACCAAAACATTGGTGGCGCGTACTGCCGCCTTTAATCTGGAGGCTAAGCCTGTTGAAAACAAGCATTACCTGCGTCCAATACCTCAAAATTTCCTGGATGTACTAAAGATTAACGGAGAACCTTTAACTTCTGAACAAAAACAAGCCATGCAAAACCCGGGCTGGTAGTTAAAATAATCCTGAAAGTCTGAAAATTACAGCAACAACAGAGAAGCCGTGCAGTGAAGCATGGCTTCTCTGTTGTATAAGATCAACCCGTAGCCCAAATTCTGCAGGCCATATTTTATTAGTCACTATTTATTTACCCCTTCTAAGTCAGCACAGTAACAGGCTAGTAATCGACCTCTACACTATCTTGAATAATATATTTGGGTTTTACACCACCAGGGGTACTCATCTCGTTAAACTTTACGTTTAGTGCATCATTTACCATCACCGTTGCCCCGTCAGGCAGTTTAATGTGGTCGAACGTTACATTTTTAAGTTTATGTCCCCTTGCCTTAAAACCATTGATATTGATCACCGGCTCTTTGGTTAATGCATTAGCAAGATCGAGGTTACAAAATGTAAAATTTTCAAAAACGGGTGGTTGTGGTGCCGCAACACCATCATTATTGTAATTTACCGCCGAAAAAATGGTTATTTTAAGTAACTGGCAATCAGCCACCGTTACATTTTCCACATAACCACCGCGCTCTTTAGTACCTTTTATCTGCATGCCATGTAATAACGCACCCGCTGTACAATCCTGTACCAGAACATCGCTCACCCCACCCGACATTTCGCTGCCGATAGAAATACCATGTCCTCTGGTAAACACGCAATTCGTAATATTTACGTTCCGGGTAGGTTTACCAATGGCAAAACCTTCGGGGTTTTTACCAGATTTAATGGCAATGCAATCATCCCCTGTTGAAAAAATACAGTTAAAAATATAACTATCGTCAGACGAGTCAGGATCCAAACCGTCGCCATTACGGGCAGTGCTGCTAATATTTAAATCGTGACAGCTTATGCCCTTACTGTAAATGTAGTGAATGGTCCAGCAAGGTGAATCTTTTATGGTTAGGCCTTGTATTTCCACATCTTGGCAGTTCATCAGGCATATTAAACGACCGCGGCTCCTGATTCCGTTTTGATCAATCATGGCCTTGCCCAGGGCACTCCCGCCACCCATAATGGTTCCTTCGCCCTTTATTGCCAGTTGCTCAACAGCAAAACCACCTTGATTATTCATGACCCCAGCGTTTAACAAACTGGCAAAGGTCTTCATTTCCCAGCCTTCAAAACGGTTGTTAATAAAAGGCAGGTAATCGCCGGTATTGCCACTGCCTTTCAACACGCCATCTTTGGCAATTTCTAATGTCATGTTGCTTTTTAAAAACAAGGCACCACTTACAAAAATACCTTTGGGAATGCGTACTGTTCCTCCTTTGGGACAGGCATCGATGGCTTGCTGAATACTCAGGGTGTTTAAAGTGGTACCATCGCCTTTTGCGCCAAAATCAGTTATCATTAAAGTTTTGCCTGCGGATTTGGTCTTAAATTTCACTGGCGCACTATTGACTGAGCGTGCTCCGTCTTTATTTTCGGCGCTGATGGTGCAGGTATACTTTTTAGCCGCATCCAGGTTTTTCAACGTGAAATTGGTTTTATCTGCCTGGCCAACCTCTTTTCCGTTTAAAATAATGTGATAGCGGATAATCCCGGAATAGCCGAGGGGTTTATTCCACACCAGTGTAGCTGAATTAGCCGAAACCGTACCAGGCGCTACGAGCGGGCTAAGCGGTGCCCCAACTTTGGCAAAAGACTGTATGCAAAAAACAACTAAAAATGCAGCGATAATTAATGAGCTTCTCATAAAATTAATAAGGTTAATGGCCTAAATTTACAATCTATGTGCCTTAAACAATTTGGTTAGACCATGGATTAAACTGGATAATATCATCAAGTTAAAGCACCCGGTGGATAAACGAAATTATCTTATTCAACCTGATAAATCATCCTGTAGTGTCCTGCATTAAAAACCGGCAAAGAATCATTTAACCACCACTTTACAACAGTAAACCCGTAACGTTTTTAATACCGGTTTTGCAGGATAGCACAGGATGGATCGTTAGATTTTATATGTTAATATCGTATCATCATTTAACCAAATATTTCTGACATTATCATCCGTTTTACTGCCTCGCAGGCGTTTACACAGGACGATAATTTCCGGTATATACCCTAGTTACAACCCAATTAAACATGAGCCAAAAAAAATTACTCGCCCTTACTGTTTGCATACTCATCTGCCTGCAAGCTTTTTCACAACAAAGCTCACCGGTTAGAACAAGCTATAATTTTAACCCCGGATGGAAACTTTTTGTTGGCGATGTACCGGCAGCTGAATCAATGGATTTTAACGATCAAAACTGGAAAGTCATTACCCTGCCCCACGCCTGGAATGAAGATGAGGCCTTTAAAAAATCGATTGAAGAACACACAACGGGCATAGCCTGGTACCGCAAACATTTTAAATTGCCTAAAAACAGTCTGAATCGCAAGATCTTTCTTGAATTTGAAGGCATCAGGCAGGCAGGTGAGTTTTACCTGAATGGCAAGTTTATTGGCCGGCATGAAAATGGCGTAATGGCTTTTGGTTTCGATATCAGCCAGTTAGTTAACCCCGATAAAGAAAATATCATTGCTGTAAAAATCGATAACGCCTGGAACTACAGGGAAAAGGACACCAATTCGGGCTACCAATGGAACGATAAAAATTTTAATGCCAATTATGGCGGCATTTCGAAAAATGTGAAGTTGCATATCACCGGCAAAGTTTATCAAACCCTGCCGCTTTATGCGACCTTGCAAACTACTGGAAATTATATTTATGCCAAAGATTTTAACACCGGTCAGAAATCCGCCACCATCGTTTCCCAATCTGAAGTGAAAAATGAAAGCACAGAAACCAGTAGTTTAATCTACGAAGTAGCATTAAAAGATACCGATGGGAATATCATTAAAACCTTTACATCGGCACCACAAAGCCTTGCACCGGGCGAAACCAAAATATTTAAAGCTGAATCGCTGGTTAGCGGGCTTCATTTCTGGAGCTGGGGATACGGCTATCTGTATACCGTTACCTCGCGCCTAAAGGTAAATGGAATCGTGGTCGATGAGCTGAACACCCGCACCGGTTTTAGAAAAGCTGAATTTAAAAACGGTATGGTTTATTTAAATGACCGGGTATTGATGATGAAAGGCTACGCACAACGCAGCAGCAATGAGTGGCCGGCCATTGGTTTATCAGTACCGGCCTGGCTAAGCGATTACAGCAATCAGCTTATGGTAGAAAGCAATGCCAACCTGGTTCGCTGGATGCACATTACACCCTGGAAACAGGATATCGAATCGTGCGACCGTGTGGGTTTAATTCAGGCTATGCCTGCAGGCGATTCAGAAAAAGACGTAACTGGTACGCGCTGGGACCAAAGAAAAGCCGTGATGCGCGATGCCATTATTTATAACCGCAATAACCCCAGCATCTTGTTTTACGAGTGCGGAAACGAATCAATCAGTGCCGAACACATGAAAGAAATGAAAGCCATTCGTGATACTTACGACCCTTATGGTAACCGGGCCATCGGATCAAGGGAAATGCTTGATATACCTGAAGCCGAATACGGTGGCGAAATGCTCTACATCAATAAAAGTGCAACAAAACCCCTATGGTCTATGGAATACTCCCGTGATGAAGCGCTCCGCAAATACTGGGATGAATTTTCTCCACCCTATCATAAAAATGGTGCTGGCCCGCAGTATAAAGGTGCCGATGCCAGCGATTATAACCGCAATATGGACAGTCACGCCATTGAAGATGTGATTCGCTGGAACGAATATTACCAGGAACGGCCGGGTACTGGTACCCGCGTAAGCTCGGGCGGGGTAAATATCATATTTTCAGATTCGAATACCCATCACCGTGGAGAAGAAAATTACAGACGCAGTGGCGAGGTAGATGCCATGCGTATACCCAAAGATGGCTTTTTTGCACACAAAGTGATGTGGGATGGCTGGGTAGACGCTAAAAAAGAGGGTATCTATATTATTGGTCACTGGAATTACAAAGCTGGCATTAAAAAGAATATTTATGTAGTGGCTGCAGGTGATAAAGTAGAGCTGATCCTCAATAACAAATCATTAGGTTTTGGAAAAAAAAGTGACGGTTTCTTGTTCACTTTTAGCGATGTAGCCTATAAAGCAGGTATTTTAAAAGCAGTATCGTATACTTCGGCCGGCAAAAAATTAGCCGAAATGCAGTTAAAAACCAGCGAAGCACCAGCCGCACTGAAACTTACAGCGATCAAAAATCCCGCAGGTTTTAAAGCAGACGGAGCAGATGTCGCACTGATTCAGGTAGAAGTAGTAGACCAAAATGGCAACAGGTGCCCAACAGCATTAAACACCATTAATTTTGAGCTGGATGGCCCGGCTGAATGGCGCGGCGGACTTGCGCAAGGGCCTGACAATTACATTTTATCGAAAGTTTTACCGGTTGAAGGTGGGGTAAACCGGGTTTTAATCCGTTCGCTTACACAAGCTGGCCAGATTACCCTGAATGCTACAGCCGATGGCTTGAAACCTGCTTCTATTGGTTTAACCACTATCCCTGTGCAGGTAGAAGGCGGTTTATCGACAAGTTTTCCGGCCGATAACCTAAAACCTAACCTGATTAAAGGTGAAACACCAAAAGGCGCTTCATTTACCATGCAGCGTAAAAGCATTAAGATTACCTCAGCAGAAGCAGGCGCAAATAACGATAAAGCCGGGTTAAGCTATGATGACAATGAACTGAGCGACTGGGTTAACGATGGAAAAATTAATACTGCCTGGATTAAATATACGCTCGAAAAGGCAAGCACAGTAAGTCAGGTTGCTTTGAAATTAAATGGCTTCCGTTCTAAAACTTATCCGCTGCGCATTAGTGTTGATGGTAAAGAAGTGTTTAATGGCGAAAGCAAGACCAGTTTAGGTTATTTTACCGCTACCTGCAAACCCACCAATGGAAAAACAGTAACCATCCAGTTACTGGGCTCGGGCAAAGAAGAAGAGCATGCTGTGGTTGGCGTAGAGATGAACGGCAAAAAACTGGATGATGGGGTTAGCCGGGCAGAAACCAAACAGAAAGGTGGCTTAAGTATTATTGAAGCTGATATTTTTGAGCAACCTTAAAGCAATTAACCATGAAACTCGCTAAAACAAATCTCCTGCTGTTTTGTACCTTACTGGTTTCGATAGGATATGCGCAGCCTAAAGCCAGCATTGAAGTAAATTTCAACCGGCAAATAGGCCCGATGAAACCTATATGGGCCTGGTTTGGTTACGATGAGCCTAATTACACCTACATGAAAGATGGCCAGAAACTCCTTACAGCGATTTCTAAACTCAGTCCGGTGCCGGTTTATGTGAGGGCACACAATTTATTGACCTCGGGCGATGGCACACCTGCGCTAAAATGGGGATCGACCAATGCCTACACTGAAGATGCAAAGGGCAACCCGGTTTACAACTGGAAAATTGTTGACCAGATTTTCGATACTTATGTTAAACGTGGCATGAAGCCGCTGGCGCAGATAGGTTTTATGCCGGAGGCCCTGTCTACCCATCCTATTCCCTACCAGCACCAATGGAAACCTGGAGCCAAATACAGTGAAATTGAAACCGGATGGGCTTATCCGCCAAAAGATTACCAGAAATGGGGCAACCTGATTTACGAATGGGTAAAACACAGCGTAGCCCGTTATGGCAGGGCCGAAGTAGAAAGCTGGTACTGGGAAGTTTGGAATGAGCCAGATGGTGCTTATTGGAAAGGAACCCAGGCTGAATTCTTTAAACTTTATGATTATGCTGCTGATGGGCTGAAACGTGCCCTGCCCACTGCCAAGATAGGTGGTGCAAATGTTACCGGAGGAGCTGCTAAATACCTGGACGCCTTTATTAAACACTGTTTAAGTGATACCAATTATGTAACCGGAAAAATTGGATCACCTTTAGATGCGGTTCTTTTTCATGCCAAAGGATCGCCACGGGTAGTAAATGGCACGGTAGTGATGGATATCAGGGCACAGCTGCGCAATATAGAATCGAACTTCAGGGTAATTACCAAATACCCGCACCTTAAAAATACCCCGGTCATTATCGGCGAGTCAGACCCTGAGGGTTGTGCCGCTTGCGGAATGGCTACCAATCCTGAAAATGCTTACCGCAATGGCACCATGTATTCGAGTTATACCGCAGCTTCTTTTGCCCGTTTGTATGCCTTAACCGATCTGTATCAAATTAATCTATTAGGGGCGGTAACCTGGTCGTTTGAGTTCGAAAACCAACCCTGGTTTGCAGGTTTCAGGGATTTAGGCACCAATGGGGTAGATAAACCGGTGCTAAATGTTTTCAGGATGTTTGGAATGATGAAAGGCAACCGGGTGGAGGCCAAAAGTAACCGCATGTACGCATTGAGGCCGGTACTCGATTCAAGTATCAGAAAGCCACAAACCGATATCGGTGCACTGGCAGCCAAAGCAAATCAATCGGCTACGGTATTGGTATGGAATTACCACGACGAAGATAAAACAGGAACTCAGGATTCAGTAAAGCTTACATTCAGCAATTTGCCGGTTAAAACAGTTACCTTAACCGAATACCGCATTGATGCCAGTAACAGCAATGCTTATGAGGTTTGGAAAAAAATGGGCTCACCGCAAAATCCGGATGCAAAGCAAATTGCAACACTGGAGAAAGCTGGTCAGCTTAAAATGGTCGGGAAACCGGCTAAGCATACTGATTTAAAAAAGGTAGAGCTAGTGTTGCCGAGACAGGGTGTTTCGTTACTCAAAATGGATTGGTAAATAAAAACCTGCGAGGTTTGTTTTTCAGGATTAAAAATCCTGAGTTCATCAGGTCGCGATTACAAATCGCGACCAACAATTACTCGCGACCAACTCCATTACCGCTATCCTCTTCTGCTGAATGCTGACTGGTAGCTACCGGTACTGTACCAAATTGTGGGTTAAAATCAGTTCCATAATACGGATCATCGTTCCCTTCGCCTTTCGGGTTATCGCCGTATTCATTTGGGCCATAATCGCCGGGGCCGAAGAATAAAATAATGCCATAAAAAGGAATAAGCATCCACCAGCCGGAGTTACCTCTATCGTGACAACGTTTGGCACTTTGCACGATCAAAATGTAAGCTGGGATTAACATCAATATACCGAAGGCCTCCGAACCACCTTCTGCTGCAGCGACAATAATGCCTATTGAGATTAAACAAAAAATACGGGAAAGGGCATATTCGGTACGACGAATGCGGCCTTCAAAAGAAAAAACTGATTTAAACATGAGTGCGTTTGACTGTTTGGGAGGCGCTAAGATAGGGTAATTTTAGCATTTATTTTTTTGTGGCCAAAATTTATGTGACCAAAAAAGTGAAGCCGTTTTTCATGTAGTTTGAAAAGTTACGAATATCAAAAAGCTTCCATCTACCAAAATTGATGAAAGCTTTTTGACCAAATCAGATTAATCCTATTTCCAGTCAAACGGCAGGTACCAGTTTGCAGGCGTCATCAGTTTAGATCTGGTTACACTTGCGTTCGGATCACCTGCTTTTAACAATTTCTGATAAACGCGTTCAGCCAGGAAAGCGGGATTGTTTTGACGGCGGGCAACACGTACCAAATCGGGCCAACGGTTACCTTCAAAAGCCAGTTCTAAAGCATCTTCATCAATTAATTTGCCTTCCAAGCCTAACATATCAGTCTGGTAACTTACGTCGATAGCTCTTATACCAGCACGATTTCTAATGCCGGTATTCCGGTACCAGGGCGATTTATAGTCTGAATTGCTTCTGGCATCGAAGTAATAAGGTGATGTGGTTGGATAAGGGGTTTGCATAGTGTTGATCTCTGCAGTAGAAACCGGGGATTTTGCACCACTTACATAAGTACCGGTATAATAGGTATCCTGAATACCAATATTCATAAATGCCCAGCCCAGCTTCCCTTGTCCGTCGCGGTTGGCAGCTTCAGCGAAACGCAAGTGTAACAAACCGGCCCGGTATATACCCCATTTTCCGCCTTTGTTAAAGCTGCTTAAAGACGTGTTATTGTCTGTAAGTTTAGTAATTACAGGTCCGGCAATCGAATTTTCGTATGATAATTTTCCACGGGCATCGTACGGAATACCACTGTATTGCCTTTGCGCATTCCAGTTATCAATAGCTACCTGCGAGGGTTTAATTAAATATTTACCGTATAACGAAGAGCAAACTTCGACCATAGGGTTACCTGGTTTATAACTTGGATTATATGGAATTCCCCAGAAAAACTCAGAATTCCAGCTAATATTATTGGTAGGCTGTATAAACATATTACGCCATCCTCCATCAGTAATTAAAGCACCTTCATCTTGTGCTCTGGTATAACGCACAGTAAGGTCGTTATAGGCCGAACTGAGATAACCCACGACTTTATATACATCAAACTGGATGTTGATATTGGTATTATTATTTTCTACGTTCATGATTTTAGCGTAGTTTTCGGCTGCCTTTAAATAATTACCCTTCCATAAATACAAATCGCCCAACACAAAAGGTTTACAGATGAATATTTTTTGGGTATTCTGCCCGTCAATACCCACAATCAGGGCATTTCCGGCAGGATAAGCATATACCTCCTTATAAGGTAGTTTTTCCGTAAAATCAATTAGCCGGGTCAACAAATCATCGAATGAAATGCGTGGATATAAACTTAAATTTTTAACATCTTCTACATTTTCGACCGGATCGGTGATGTAGGGAACACTGCCATATTGTGCACCCAACTGCAAATAAATCCAGCTGCGTAAAGCTCCTAAATCAGCATAATGTTTATTATAATCATCAACACTCATTTTGTGATTGGCCACCATGATATTGAAATTTTTAAGTGCATCGTTAATATTCAAAATCACCGCGTAATAAGGCCGTGGATCGATATAAGGATTATCTTTGGTAGTGGTATGATTAGATAGCTGCTTTAAATAAGCATCGGCATTACCGGTTACATCAACTAAATCTGCACGTACTTCATTTTGTAAAATATAAAGCTTTTCCAATCCCAAAAACTGACCATATATACCAATTACCGCAGCATCAGCATCGGAGGTATTCTGATAGGCATTGGCGATATCGAGCTTATCTTCAGGCACTTCATCGGTAATTTTTTTGCAGGACCATGAACCTGTTGCAAGCAGGGCTACTGCTAGAAATCCAATAACTTTTTTATTAAAATCCATCTTCATCTTTTTATACATAATCAATTATAAACCAATTCTAACACCCAATTGAAACGACCTGAACTGCGGTTCCAGCGTGGTATCTACACCCTGTGTAAAAATGCTGCCCGTTGCACTGAATTCCGGATCGTAACCCAAATAGTTGGTTAGCGTAAATACATTATTGGCTGTTGCATACAGCTTGGCGTATTTGATTGCCTTGGCTTTAAGTGGTACATTGTAGGTTAAATTTAAAGTGCGCAAACGCAGGTAAGATCCGTCCTCTATCCAGCGATCAGAGAATTGTGCATTGCCCATTGGATCGCCATAGCTTGCTTTGGGTACATTGGTTACCTGACCTTCTCCACGCCAGCGGTTACGCATAATATCCGTTTGGTTGTAATAAGTGTTTCCAGATTCGAGCACCGAACGGGTGTAGTTGTAAATATCGTTGCCGGTTACAAAGGTGAATAACATATCCAGACTCCAGTTTTTATAGCTGAAAGTGTTGTTAATGCTGCCATAAAGATCAGGGTTTGGATTGCCAATTACTACACGGTCTGCATCGCTGATAACTTTATCGCCATTGGTATCAATAAATTTAGTGTCGCCACCGCTAAATGGCACCAATACGCCAGAGCTATTGCGGATTGACAAGCCAGCAGCAGTTGCTTCGGCAGTTGAGGCGTATACGCCATTGGTACGCTGGCCATAAAATAAGTTAGCTGTTTGGCCCACACGGGTTAAATAAGTGCCGTTGGCATAATTGGTTAAAATATCGATACTGCCAGGTAAGCTGTTTACCTTGTTTTTGTAAGTCCCCAGGTTTACACCTATATCCCATTTGAAGGTTTTATTTAAAATACGTCCGTTTAAACCAAAATCCAGTCCTGAAGTACGCATGCCAGCCTGGTTATCGATGTATGAATTAATCCCTCCTATGGCAGGAACCGGTACATAGGCCAGCATTTTATTCGTGGTATGGATGTAGTAATCGAGGCTAAAGCTTAAACGCTCATTAAAAAATGAAGCATCAAGCCCGGTATTGAATTTGGCTATACTTTCCCACTGAATACCCGGATTGGCGATGTTTCCCCTAACCACCCCCTGTAAGCCCAAAAGATTCTGAGAAATGTAGTACTGCCTGTTGTTGTAATTACCAATATCATCGTTGCCCACAAGGCCATAACTTAACCGGAATTTCAATAAATCAATGTATTTATAATCGCGCATGAAACTTTCGGAAGAAATTAACCAGGCACCACTTACGGCAGGCAGAATGGCCGATTTATTCCCCAGAATATCTAACCCGTAGCCACCTATGTAACGTACTGAAGAAGAAATATCCCTGCGGCCAAACCTCGACGACTGATCTACAGCAGCATTAAGGCTAAGATAATACTTATCCTTGTAATTGTAATCGGCAGTTAAATAGCTGTTTAAGTTACTCCATTTACCTATATCGCCACCAAAATAGCGTAGTGCGGCATTACTGTTTCCAATACTAATCAGCACATCGGTTGCCGAGTTGTAACCAATCGCATAGTCCTGTTCGCTCTTGGCTGAAGTATAACGTGTACCCAAAGCAGCATGTAAAGTATGTCCCTTACCAAACCTGCGGTCGAAACTTAAATGCAGGTCGTCGAAAACGCTAAAATAACGGATCACCTGTGTACCCAGTTTACTATCACCGATGGTAGTTGGCAAAATTTCGTTGGTTACCCCCTTACGCGGGATAAATAAAGTTTCCTGTATTTTATCGTAAGTTATTCCGGTTAAGTTAGAGAGTTTAAAAGTTTTGTTGAAGGCATAATCAAAATTGATATTACCAAAAAAGCGATAGGCTTTTTTCTGGTTAAGGCCTTTTTCAATTAATGCCCGGGGGTTACTTACGCCAAGAGTATCCGCATCGGCCAGGTTGGGTGAAACCGCCCCTGTTGAACTGATTTCATTCACGCCCAAAAACGGTGCCTTAACCAGCGAAAGGAATACCGGGTTTGAATTAGGTGATAAGCCCTGATCTTTTAACCGTTGCTCGGTGTAGGTAAATGATAAATTGGTATTACCGGTTAGCCTTTTGGTTAAATTCAGGTCACTGTTAAAACGCATTGAATATTTATTGTTGCTGGTCGAATCAATTATACCCTTATCAGCAGAGTAGCCTGCAGAAAGTGCATATTTGGCAATGTTATCACCACCACTAACCTTTAAGAAATAGCTTTGATCAATACTGGTTTTAAAAACCTGATCCTGCCAGTTGGTATTTTGGTGATACATGGGATAGTTGGTGTTATTTGCCGGATTCGGATCATCGTTCATGTAAGGTTTTGCAGCAATAGCACTGGCACTTAAGCCCTGGCTTTTCAGTACATCAGAAAGATAACTACGAAAATCATCAACCCCCATTACATTCATGTTTTTAGGTTTTAAATTCACTCCGGTGTAAGCCGAAAAATCGATTAGCGTAGCCAGATCTTTGGCATGGCTGGTAGTAATCAGCATTACTCCGTTTGCAGCTTTAGTACCATAAACCGCAGCTGCTGAGGCATCTTTAATCAATGTAATGTTTTCAATATCACGAACATCGATAAACTGTAAAGGATTATTCCGGTGCCCTGTGGTGAGCGAGGTGCCGTACGAATTGGCATCATAAGGCATGCCATCTACCATATATAGAGGCTGATTAGTGGCATATAACGAGGTAAAACCACGCACAAATACATCGGCTCCGATGCCTGGTGTACCTGATCTTCTGATGGCATTAACACCAGCCATCCGACCCTGCAGGTAACTATCGGGAGTCTCTGAATTTACTGTCCAGCCCCCTTGCGGGTTTAAATAGCTCAAAGCAGCCGATGAGCGTGCCAGATTTTGTGTACCTGCAGGCAACGCCACTTCGGTAAATAAAGAGTTATAACTGCTGGGGTAAAGTTTAATGGTAACCAGCTTTCCTTTGTGTACAGGCAATAATTTGGTGTGGTAATTGGTAAAACTAACCAACAGGGTTGCATTATAATCAGGAACAATAATGGTAAACTTTCCGTTGTTATCGGTTAAGGCTCCTGAAAAATCAGTAACCGTTAGTTTAACCCCGTTTATCGGTTTATTGGTATACCCATCTACTACAATACCTGTTATTTTCTGGCCAGCCAGTTTTTTTTGTTTCACCTTAACGGTAGTGGTATCGGTACTGTACTGGGCCGAATCCTTTTTGCTGGTATCAGTTTGCTGTGCAAAAGCCACAGTCGAGAACATGAGCCCAAACAATACAAGCGAAATTCCTTTTTTTATGATGGTAAAATTATACATAGTCTTTTTTTGAATCAGATTACGGTTAAGGAAGAATAGGTTCAAAGCGCAGGTAATCTAAAATGAGTGTATTCTGGTCTTTAGTTGCGGTATTGGCTGCCATTAAACGGAGTTGTAAGGTGCCAAACTGTTGCGGCGTATAATCGCCAAGATACACTTCTGCATAATTTAACGGCGTTACTGTTTGGGTAGCAAATAAATCGTAAACCAAAGTGGTTGGGTTATACATAAAATAACGCTGTGTAAAATTGGCCACCTGTGCATCGCCTTGTGCACCCGATATGGCCCTGGCATAAACCTTATACTTAATCAAAGCTACTGATGCCAGATAGTTAATGTAATATTCGGCAACACCATGGTTATACACCTCAATATCTTTATAGGCAATGCCTTTATCATCCAGTTTTAAACGGTATAGGGTATTACCAGATCTGTCAGAGCGGAAACCTAAAGGCAACTCGCCTTCTATTTTAAAGGTGGGTACTTTATCTTTTGTGCGAAAGGGTAGAGCATTCATTACATATACGATTCCGTTACTGGCCCGGTACGATTTTACAATTGCCGATTTTTTAACCGGGATTTTTACGCCCCTTGTCGAGAGCAGTGTATCGGGCAGTTTATCTAAAGTGTACAAGCCCTTAGCTACTAAATCGCGTACTAATACAAATGAGCTACCGTTAGGATAAAAAGGCTCTAAACGGTTGCGTTCGGCAGTATAGGTAGCATCCTGCAACATAAAAAAGGTATACTGCTGGCTTTCTGCCCTTAAATCGGCTACACTGTTCCAGTAAAAATTTCTGGAAACCATGGGTGGATTGGGTGCAAATATGGGGTTACCTGATGAGTTGTAGCCAATAATTGTGGCATTAGCGGTATCGATAACCTGTGTAGATAAGTTAGCGATGAAATTACTTTGAAGTGGTGCATCGGTACTGCTCAGCATAAAATCCCAGACATTTAGCTTGGTGGGTACCGGTTTATCAATTACGTACAAAGCGCCATTCTTAACAAATGCCGGACTGCCTACAACGGCTGCTTCTTCAAAAGTTGGCCCTACCATGTTGGCGTATTTTTTATTTTGAAGCAAAACCTTAACGGTATCCGTTACTCTTTTTGGCGCAGGGGTAGCGGTCAGGCCGATGTGATTGGCTACAAAATCCTTCAATTTAACCGGGTCGCTTACTATAGCTGCATCGAGCGTGGCAAGTGCATCATTGGTAGGCGCCCAAACGGTATAGGTTTGCGATGAAGTTAACAGTTTATCATAGCCTGTACTCCTCACATATTCTGTAAATTTGCTTAAGTTGGCCTGAGCTGCTATTTTCTGAAACAAATCGGTATTAAAATCAACGTTTACAATTTCGTTATGCTCATCCACGGCATTTTTACAACCGTTTAACCCAATAACTGTGGCTAACAGGAACAGGATGTGGAATATGTTTTTTTTCATTTAAAAGTTTTTAATGATAATGACAAATTGTTTTGCCAGGCTTGGTAACCTGGCAAAATTTTGCTAAGGTTTAGGAAACTGATAGCCTTGGGTTGAAAAACGTGGATAATTTTGATCCGCATCTACCGGGATGAAATGAATCATATCCAGCCAGGTAAAGCTATTAGACCCCAAACCCGTACTAATTACCGTTAATCTGATCCAATGCCTGTCAGTTGTTCCGATATCAACCGTACCAGCCAGCCTGCCCACATTCAAATCCCATCCGGTAGTGTTAATTTGCAATCCGCCTTTAATAGTTGTGCCATTTACCACCACGCTTTCTGCAGTAGTTGCCATGTAGCGTTTAAAGCCATTGGTTAGCATTAACGGATCGGCAGAAGCCAAACCTGCAGTACTACTTGTAACACCCGACGACCCTAGTGATTGTCTGAAATCAACGATATTGGGTAGGATCTGCTCGCCCGCCCTGCCCACATCTACACCAACCTGGTAGGCGCAGGCACTGCTGTTTGATGCATAACAAATCCATACCTTATATTTACCTTTAACCAGCATTGGTGTTTTTAATTCAATCCACTGTGCTCTGGCCGTGTTGGTTCCCATTGATAAATTAAACATATCGTTGGCATTGTATTTACGGGTACTTCCTGGCACAATTACATAGTCATAATTTTCAGGTGTAGTGGTTTTTGATGGATTGTTAAAAATCAATCCGCTCAAAACGCTGGCTCCATTGGCAATTAATGGTATCGTTCCAGCTGCAGTACCTCTCCATTTCGGATTCGCTCTTAATTCGGGCTGATCGCATACATCGAAATAAACCGGAATCTGCAGGCGCACCTTAATGGTAAAAGGCTTTTTCACTTCATGTAACACACCATTTGCTGTAGTTACATCGCTATAAGTCCTGTTAATTTCTACCCCGGGTTCTATTACCCCATTGTATTCATCTTCGTTCAATAAAATTTTCTGACCAGCAAATTTGGTGGTGATAATTTCTTTTGGTGCCAGGGTATAAATGGCCGGACTGGTAATAATATCCGGCGTATAACTTGGTCCGGTTGAAACGTGATAGGCCATGTACAACCACAAACTATCGGCGTGGCTTTTCGGGTTGCCCGTTTTTGAATAGCGGGCCTTAAATGCATCGTAATTGGCATAACCTGCTGCAATTAAGGCCGAATCAGACTCGAGAATAACTGTTTGAAATCTCCTTGTAGTATCTTTAACCGCAGTTTGTGCAACATTTAAAGAATCGTAAAAGCCCGTTTCTTTTAAAGCCTGGGTAAAATATTTATAACGACCACTGGCTTCGATCATGGCGGCAGATGACAGCGTAACCGGAATAAGCACATGATCAATGACATGAATAATACCATTACCCACCCTTACATTTGACTGGGTTATTTTGGCCAGTTTATTTACGATATAATTACTTTCGCCCCCTTCATTTTTAATTCCGGTTTGCAAATACTGCCCATAAAGTGTAATCTGCGCCAGTTTACCATCGGTAAATTTATTGGTAGCTACCGTGTCAGCCAATAAATGGATTTTCACAATATCTTTGGCTTCTTCCATCGTTAAATCGGAAACCGAATTTTTACCCTTGGTTTTTAACCAGGCCGTTACCGCATCATTGGTTGGGGTAAATAACGTATATTTTCCATATGCACCCAAAAAGCCGGCAGTACCCGATTGCTCCACAATCTGTTTCATTAAGGAGAACTTGGCGGGAAATTTATCCAGATAGCCGGTAATGTTTACATCATCATTAGTTGTTTGTGTATAAGATTCTCTTTTACACGAACCGATAAGCGCAATACTGAAAGCAAAAACAATTGCCCATACCATAAGACTGCGAACACTGAAATTATTTTTCATGATGCTTAATTATTTAGTGTAAAATGGATTTTGAACTAATTTGGAATCTGCAAAGAGCTCAGTATCGTTGATAGGCAGATAGTGACTGTTAACATCCTTAAACTTGGTCATGGCAGATTGCTGCACCGCCGAGGATACCGTTCTGGAAACCATGTCCAATAAGATGTTGATCCTTCTGTAATTATCACGTTTTGACATTCTGAGCACATCGTACCAGCGTTTCCCTTCAAAAGCGAACTCGCGTGCACGTTCTTCAAGTATAAAATCGCAAATGCCATCAGGATCACTTGTGTTTAAAGCTGGAAGTGTTACTGCACCAACATTGCGTTTGGTAACAATGGTATTTAAAATATCAATCGCTTCCTGCTCCCTTCCAGGTGTTAAAGCCATGGCCTCTGCTTCCATCATCAATACATCGGTAACGCGGTAGGCCTGCCAGTTTACATACGAAGGGTTTTCTGTACCGTATTTAATGATATTCGAATCTGAGCCTCTGAAAAAGGTTCCATCGCCACGGATATCATAATTACGTGCAGGGTCTATCGGATCAGGGACAAAAAGATCGGTTAACAGATAGGAAGAACCCACAAAACGTCTTTTGGGCTGAATAAGCAGGTTATAAAAAATATTACTCACTGCTCCGGTGGTCTGCTGGTTATTAAATTCGAATATAGTTTCGGTAGAGCTGCCATTGTAAAATACGTTATTGTACCAGCTCCCGCTAGCATTTTGCATGGCAAATTTTTGCGAACTGATTACTTTAGTACATTCGGTAATACAGGCACTGTAATTATCCATCCATAAATACACATCAGCCAGTAAAGCATTAATGCTAAGTTTAGTTATCCTTCCTTTATCCGAAACGGTATTGCCATAGGTACTTACTGCACCTGCTTCTGCCTTTTTCAAATCGGCCACAATCTGGTTCAAAATCACAGTACCTGTTGATTTGGGCAACTCTTCTAAGTCAGTATCTTTTGATGAAGAAGTGAGTTTTAAAGGTACATCGCGGTAGTTCCGAACCAGATAAAAATACATCATGCTTCTAAGCGCCAATGCTTCGCTGAGGTAAGCATTTAATTGCGCATCGGTAAGCGTAGGATCGGTTTCTTTTACACCCGGAGCAAAATCCAATACCGTATTGCAGTAATTAATAGTGCGGTAAAAGGCATCCCACCTGATGGTGGTATTGCTCGATACCAGGTTATTATCGAAAATATCTTTTTCTTCAATGGTACTACCCGGGCCTAACGAAATCATATCGGCGCGCATTTCGCCATACATAAACAAATACTCTGTTAAGGCCTTATCGTTAACACCCGGAGGCGGGGCCAGTAAAGAAGCATAGCAACCAGCCACTGCCGCCTGAATATCTTCTTTGGTTTTCCAGAAGCCTTGTCGGGTAATCCCATCTCTGGGTTGTAAATCCAACCACTTTTTACATGAGCTGCTCATGATCAGCATCATAATTATGCCTGTGCTGTATAGTATCTTTTTCATATTATGGCTGATTAAAAATTAGCAGTTAAACCTAAAGTCACCGTTTTAATTGGCGGAGTGGTCGAGTTATCGATTACGGTAGAAAATGCCGTTAATTTTACCGGTACCTCAGGATCCTGACCGGTGTACCTGGTAAAGGTTAACACATTCTCCATCATCAGGTTGGCACTCAAGCTCTTCATACCAATTCTTTTCATGAAATTTTTACTGAAATCGTATTTCAGCGTGATGCTCCGCAAACGCAGATATGAACCATCTTCAATGTAACGGTCTGATCCCAAGTAATTATAACCAACCGAATAAACGGCCCTTGGCATATCGGTTACATCACCTTCAGCACGCCATCTTCTCAACACAGCTGTACTTTGGTTACTGAAACCATTCATATTGGTAGTATTGATTTTGGTACCGTTAATAATCTGATAGCCGGTGCGGTAACTGAAATTGGCACCAAAACGGATATTACCGTTAATAGTAATTCCGGTTCCGAAACCACCGGTTAATTTGGGGTTACCATTTCCTAAATACACGATATCTTTGTAGTCGATATTTCCATCATGGTTAATGTCCTCGTACATGGCATCGCCCGGCTGGAAAACATAATCAATTGAAGGATATGCAAAACGCATATACACTTTCTGACCATTAGGACCAATAATCTGATTCCCTTTTTCATCCAGCGCAACTGTTGAATTCAGGTCTTTATAAACACCCTTAAATTTAAATCCATAAAATGATCCGAACGGGTTATTCTCCTGAATATAAACTTTATACACATTATTGGACGTTACTTTACCTTTATTCTCTCTTGGATAGAGTGGCGAAATTTCGCGGATTATATTTTCGTTATGCGAAATATTGAAGCTAAAATCCCATCTGAAATTTTTCTTTCTGATCAAGGTGCTGTTAATGTTAAACTCCCAACCCTGGTTATCCATGGTACCCACATTCATATCTACTCCCGAATAGCCATTGTAGGTAGGGATAGCAATACCCGGATAAAAAAGATCACTTGTACGTTTGCGGTAGATGTCAAAATCCATATTGATGGCATTTTTGAACATATTAAGGGTTACCCCGAGGTTAGATTGTGCTACCTTTTCCCATCTCAAATCAGATAATTCGAGGTTGCTTGAATACACACCTGCCATCCCCAGATAGCTGAAACCATAATTCTGGTAGGCATTTAAGTAAGTATAATCATAACGTGGGGCATTACCCACAATACCGTAGCTGGCCCTGAAACTTAAATCATCAATGTACCTTTCGGTGCGTTTCATAAAAGGCTCTCCTGATACCCTCCACCTTACCGATGCTGAAGGAAATACACCATAACGGTTGTTAGGGCCAAATTTAGAGTTCCCATCGCCTCTGATACCGGCATTCAGGATATAGCGATCTAAGAACTTATATTGCGCATTTAACAATAAACCTACTGAGCGGCTTTGTGCAAAAGATGAATAGACGGAGCCTGAAGCGTTGGTACGTCCGTCAATAGAGGGATCATCCAGATAAGAAGAAGCCGTATTGGTAGCAAACATCCCCTGACCTGTTCTGCGGCTGTCGTTACTGTCAAACCTGGCAAAGGCAATCAGATCATGTTTTTCGCCAAGCTTTGGTGTATAGGCCAGCGTTAAATTGGTTGCCATGGTAAAGCCATCGCCATCAACATCGCCTGCCGAATTTACTACTGCATCGGTAAATAATCTTCCCGTTGCAATTTGTGGCAGAAAAGTTTTGGTTTTAGAGTTATTAATATCAACCTGGAAATTGGCATTAAGTCTTAAACGTTCAGGAATGATTTGATACTGTAAAGAAAACTTAGGAATTACCCTTTCGCCAATCTGGTGGTTACTGGCCGCATTTGCCATGGCCAGCGGATTATAAGTCCCCGGATATGTACCTTGTGCAGTAGCAACGGGACTGAAATAATTAGACGTTAAATTGCCATACTCATCATATTCGTATACGGCCTGGTTGGGCATTTTCTGGTAGGCAATATCTCTTAATCGGGTGCTGTACAGGTTTTGGTTATCAACATGCGTATAAACAATATCGGCACTGAACCTGATTTTATTCGATACCTGATAATCCAGGTTTACACGTGCACTTAAACGGCCCAGACTAGTCCCCCGGGTAGTACCCTGCTGATCAAAATAGTTTACAGATGCCCTGTATTTGGCTTTTTCTCCACCTCCTGAAATAGAGAGGTTATGATCCTGAAGATAACCAATCCGGGTAATGGCATTTAACCAGTCGGTGTTGTTGCTGTAATTAAAAAAGTTGTACGGATCGTTAGGATCATATTGAAACTCTTTGGCAAACTCTGAAGTAGAAAACTGGCGGCCGGCATTGTAAAACTCTTCCAGAATTAAGGTAGAATATTGGTTGCCATTCAGCATCGGGATGGCACTTGGCTGTTTAGAGTACGAGCCCTTAAAATTATAAGAAATGGCAGGTGGGCCCATTGTTCCGCGTTTGGTATTGATTACCAATACCCCGTTCGCGGCCCTTGACCCCCAGATAGCTGTTGCGGCTGCATCTTTTAATACACTGATATCCTTAATATCGGATGGCGCTATATTTAATAGCTGCCCATAATTGTTTTCGTCTGATGTGGCAAAGTTGAAATCAGATGGAATGGAAATATCGTAAGGCATACCATCTACCACAATTAGTGGATCTACGGCACCGTTGATAGAGGATGTACCGCGAATTCGGATTTGCATGGGAGCACCCGGATCGCCACTGCTTGCAGCAATATCCAAACCGGCCAAACGCCCCTGCAGAGCCTGATCAATAGAGGCCGCCTGCATATCTTCCAATTCTTTTGCGTTAATGGTACCAATAGCCGAAGTCTGGTCACGTTTATCGATACTCATACCGCTACCGTTATCAGTTTTTGCCTTCGAAACAATTTGCACTTCATCCATCTGGTTATCGGCGGGCTCTAACTGGAAGTTGATGGTAGCCTTATCAATGGCAATAGGTGCCGTTGATTTGTATCCGATATAAGAAACTGAAATGCGGTAAGATTTATCGGCTACCGGTAAGGTATAATTCCCATCAATATCTGATGATACACCTTTGATTACCCGGCGGTCTTTATCAACAATTACAACCGAAGCACCAATAATGGGCTGCTTGTCTTTTTTATCGATAATTTTCCCCTTCACGTAATTAATCTGCTGTGCATTGGCCATAAACGATGCCAGTAAAAAGCATAGCAATACACTTAGGCCTAATGTATATTTTTTAGTCATATCCGGTTAGAATTGATATTTTAAGTAGTTATTGATCTGATGGATTACCGCGCGGTTAGAGAGCACATTGCTTCGGTCTGTGGCACCCAGCAATACATTAACTGTACGGTTGGTTACATCTTTTACCATTAAGCTGTTGGTAGTATTAATGGTTACAGTTACTTTAGCAGCGTCGCCGCCATCATTTTTCAGCAGTGATTCAAACTCCCCGATTTTCTGTCCATCGCTAACAAAACTGCTCTTATTAACAATGTGGTATTGAATAAACTTGCTTACTTTGGTCACATCAAGTCCATCGGTTGGGGCAAAATTGGGCACACCTAATGATGCTGCACCTGTGGAGGGCAATAAGCCATCTTTTACAGCCTGTACAATTGCCGCATTTGTAGGGATTAAGAAGGTATAGAAAACACCATCTGTAATTCCACTTATGGCACCGGTTGCCGGTGTGTACAATATACTTCCTTTCAGGTACTGGAAAAAGTTATAATAAGGATCAGTTGGCAAAGTACCGTATTTCTCAATGTGTTTGCTAATCGGCAATACAGTATAAGTAAGGGCTTCTTTACCATATACTGCTGCGCCATTAACCGGAGTAGTACTGATCGAATCGACCGGAATGGTTTGTTTGGCAACCAATGTGCTATCCTGGGTACCGGCTGAAAGTAATTTACCTGCTGAATATTTAACATATTCACCATTCGAAGCTTCTAAAATGCCCGAACCTGATGCAAAATTAGGAACGGCGCGGTCGCCAAGCGGAATAATATGAGTTTGCAAAATACGTCTTAACGCAACTAAATCACCTCTTATCGGGGCAGATGCATAAAAAGGATCGTAGTTGAATCCCATTTTCCTTAAGGTTACATCCGGAATCATGACTACCACATAGCGCAGGCTTGGCGTTTTAAGTGCTGTGGTTAAGCCAAAATAAATGAGTGCCTGTTTCATCACGCTGTAATCAGGATCGAGGTTGATGTTACCATAAACTGTAGAGAATACACTCGCATCCTGAGCTTTATTTATACCGTATAAAAAACCATTGCTTAATGCCTGTTTATCAATCACATCAGCAGTTGTCCGGATAGTCATATCGTTGAGAAAGTTCGGTGTAGTCGAAAACTTACTCGGCCAAACGGTAGTAGTAAAAAGATGTGAGTTTACAAAATCCTTAATCACATCAGGTGCTACCACATATAAATCGTTGAGGTTGTTTACCCCTTTTTTCTTCCAGTATTTAAGCAGAACCTTCTGCGCATAGGCATTAACCGCATCGTTGGTGGGAGCAAATATGCTGTAGGAGCCCTGCTGGGCATCGTTAGCATCATTTTTTAAGTAATTTTCGTTATTCGGCGAAAAAGCCAGCAAAGTGCTGTAGGTTTTAGCATAAACATTAGCTGCTTTACCGGTAAGTACCTCATAACGGTGAGAGATATCGGTGTTTAAAGAATAGGTTACAAACTTATCCAGCAAACCTTTGAAAATGCTGTAATCGGTTTTTTCATTAATGTACTGATCGATACTCTGCGGAGGTGTTAACACGCGGTCAACCACATGAATTACCCCATTTTCGGCGACGATATTTTGTTGCCCGTCTACCAATCTTGCTGCACCGATATTACTACCATTGTAACTGCTGTTGGGATAGAAAAAATTATAATCTGCCGCAGAAAGTGTATTAAATGTCATATACGGCGACAGAAAATAAGTGATACTCTTATTATTGAAATCCCCTGAAAGGTATGAACCGTTGCGGTTGGCTGCAATTACCTTAATGGCATTGCCACTATTGTCTTTGCCATCGTAAACAAAATCATAATAAACGGTTCTCCTCCTGAAAGCATTATTCTTAATAAATCCCTTAACAGAGAAAAAGTCGCTCAGCCGCTCTACCTTCTCTCCATCATAAATCATTGAATAACGTACAATTTTCGAAGCGAGCTCTGCGTTGATTTCAGTTAGGTTGTTATCTTTTAGATAGCTAGCAAAAGCTTCATCAGTTGGTGCAAAAACCGTCCATGAGCCGGCTGCACTTAAGGTTTCTTTATAGCCGGCCTTATCTACGCAATCTAAAAACTTAGTGAAATTGCCTTTGGCCTGGAGCTGTTGATAAATCGGATCGCCCAAATTTTCAGGGCGGCCATAAAACTCATCAAATTCCTTTTTCCGGCAACTGCTAAGGAAAAAGATAATTGTCAAAAAGACGATTAAAAATCTGGGTAAAGTTATACGCATAGCAATTTTATTGGATAACGACCATTAAAATTCAGGGCAATAAAAAGCTAGGTATCTAAATCAATTAGAAGTTGGAAGAGTGAAAATTGACTAAAAATTGAAGCGTAGATTTTTATTACATAGAATGGAATTAACGTTCGTTAATTAAATTTTGGTTAAAAGGTTATCTGGTTAGAAAAATTATTTCTTAAATATAAAAACGTGCAATAAAAATCCCATCCTGTACTATCCTGCCTTTTTATTGTAAAATATTAGC
>Ga0308157_10000705_pt1 | contig 93888 bp, 84 predicted proteins | sample PhyBR1_FD_201035 | JGI IMG/M metagenome (GOLD analysis project Ga0308157, IMG submission 201035) | Phyllosphere microbial communities from UC Gill Tract Community Farm, Albany, California, United States - DLSLB.R1 | ecosystem: Host-associated > Plants > Phyllosphere > Unclassified | place: USA...
GGTGCAAAAGTAGAACCTTTATTCGTTTTAACAATAGCTTTTTTAAAGTATTTTCGATTTATTTTTTAATCAACTGAAAATCTGAAACTTATTTTTTAACTTTTTTTAAAGTTTGTAGGAGTTTAGATGGGAGAACGTGAGGTTTTCGCAAAGATTCACTAAGAAAACGCAAAGGTTCGCTAAGGGATTTTCTTTGAGTTTAAACCAAAAGTTGCTTTTTAATCCAATCCCTAGCCCTGATAGCAGCAAAAATCCTTGTTTGCCGGCGTTCGGCAAACAAGATTGTAGCGGATAGCAGGAAATAGCTCTTAAAAAAACTACTCTTATATATATGTATACATTGAATCACAAGAAACATACTATAATATATATTGTATGTATTTTTCTAATACTCTATATTTGCATTCTCAAAATTAAACTAACAATGATTAAGATTACTTTGCCCGATGGGTCAGTTAGAGAGTTTGCGCCAGGCGTGACTCCGATGGATGTTGCTAAAAGCATTAGCGAAGGATTTGCAAGAAATGTAATTTCGGCTTCTTTCAATGGTACAACTATTGAAACAGTTACTCCTTTGACCACAGACGGTAGTCTTACATTATACACCTGGAACGATGCCGATGGAAAAAAAGCTTTCTGGCATTCGACTTCGCACGTTATGGCGCAAGTACTAGAGGAAATGTACCCTGGAATCAAACTGACTCTTGGACCAGCAATTGCTAACGGCTTCTATTATGATGTAGATTTTGAAGATCAAAAAATCACTGAAGCTGATTTTAAGAAAATTGAAGACCGTGTTCTTGAAATCTCAAGAGGAAAACACGAATTCAAATTACGCCCAGTTTCAAAAGCAGAAGCCCTAGAACAATATAAAGACAACGTTTACAAAACCGAATTGATTTCGAACCTTGAAGACGGAACAATCACATTTTGTGATCATGATACTTTTACCGACTTATGTCGTGGTGGACACATTCCAAACACAGGACTTATCAAAGCCATGAAAGTAATGAGTGTTGCGGGTGCTTACTGGAGAGGAGATGAAAAAAACAAACAATTGACTCGTGTTTACGGAACTTCATTCCCTAAACAAAAAGATCTTACTGAATACTTAGCTTTATTAGAGGAAGCAAAACGTCGCGACCACAGAAAGCTTGGAAAAGAATTAGAATTATTTGCTTTCTCTCAAAAAGTAGGTCAAGGTTTGCCTTTATGGCTACCAAAAGGAGCTGCATTAAGAGACAGACTAGAGCAATTCTTAAAGAAAGCACAGAAAAAAGCAGGTTACGAACAGGTAGCTACTCCACATATCGGACAAAAAGAACTATATGTAACTTCTGGTCATTATGCTAAATATGGAGCAGATAGCTTCCAGCCGATAAATACTCCTGCCGAAGGGGAAGAATTTTTATTGAAACCCATGAACTGTCCGCATCACTGTGAAATTTACAACGTAAGACCTTGGTCGTACAAAGATCTACCAAAGCGTTATGCTGAATTTGGTACTGTATATAGATACGAGCAATCTGGAGAATTGCATGGATTGACTCGTGTAAGAGGATTTACTCAGGATGATGCACATATTTTCTGTACTCCGGAACAATTAGATGAAGAATTCAAGAAAGTAATTGACCTTGTATTATATGTATTTGGTTCATTAGGCTTCGAAAACTTTACAGCTCAAATTTCATTAAGAGACAAAGAAAACAGAGAGAAATATATAGGTACAGATGAAAACTGGGAAAAAGCAGAAAATGCTATTATTAACGCTGCAAAAGACAAAGGACTAAATACCGTTGTTGAATATGGTGAAGCCGCTTTCTACGGACCAAAATTAGATTTCATGGTCAAAGATGCTCTTGGAAGACAATGGCAACTTGGAACTATCCAGGTTGATTACAACCTCCCTGAGCGTTTTGAGCTAACCTATAAAGGTTCAGATAATGAACTACACCGTCCAGTGATGATCCACAGAGCACCTTTTGGATCTATGGAACGTTTTATAGCTATTTTACTGGAACATACAGCAGGAAATTTCCCTCTTTGGCTTATGCCGGAACAGGCTATTATATTGTCTTTGAGCGAGAAATATGAAAATTATGCTAAAAAAGTTTTAGAATTGCTAGAAAATCACGAAATTCGCGGGCTAATTGACAACCGAAATGAAACAATTGGTAAGAAAATTAGGGATGCTGAATTGCAAAAAATCCCGTTTATGCTGATTGTAGGTGAGGAAGAGGAGAAAAACGGAACTATCTCAATCCGTCGTCAAGGTCAGGAAGGAAAAGGAAATATTAGCGTAACAATAGAAGAATTTGCTTCGATTGTAAACGAAGAAATAAACAAAACATTAAAAGTATTTACAGTTTAACTTAAATTTTAAAGTCATAGCAATAAGAAGCAACAGAGGTTTTCAACCTCGCGTAGAAAAAAAAGATGCACACAGAATAAACAATCATATTCGTGGAGTGCAAGAAGTAAGGCTTGTAGGTGAAAACATTGAGCCTGGAGTTTTCAAACTTTCCGAAGCATTAAGATTAGCTGACGAGTTTGAACTAGATTTAGTTGAAATTTCACCAAATGCAGATCCACCGGTTTGTAAAATCATGGATTACAAAAAGTTTGTTTATGAGCAAAAGAAACGAGAAAAAATTCTAAAAGCAAAATCTTCACAGGTTGTAGTTAAAGAAATTCGTTTTGGTCCTCAAACAGATGAGCATGATTATGAATTTAAAAGAAAGAACGCTGAAAAATTCCTGAAAGAAGGTGCTAAATTGAAAGCATTTGTTTTCTTTAAAGGACGTTCTATTATTTATAAGGATCAAGGTCAAATCTTATTATTAAGATTAGCTCAGGATTTAGAAGAGCACGGTAAAGTGGAAGCGATGCCGGTTCTTGAAGGAAAGAGAATGATTATGTTCATTGCTCCTAAGAAAAAGAAATAAGCAGTTTGCTGTATTCAGTTTTCAGTTCAGACTTTAAACATGATACTCTAAACAAAAAAATAAGTAAGTAAGAATAAATTAAAACACTAGGAAAAAATGCCTAAAATGAAAACCAAATCTAGCGCCAAGAAACGTTTTAAAGTTACTGGTTCTGGAAAGATCAAAAGAAAACACGCTTTTAAAAGTCATATCTTGACTAAAAAATCTAAAAAACGTAAATTAGCTTTGACTCACTCAGCGCTAGTTCACTCTACAGATATGAAAAGCATCAAACAACAATTAAGAATTATCTAATAGTTCTTTAGGTTAAAACAATTAAATTATAACCTTGGAGTATGGCTATAAGTTCCCTTGATTAAATTCGGGACGCCTGCTACAAAAAAACGATAAAATTATGCCAAGATCGGTAAATTCAGTTGCTAAAAGAGCAAGAAGAAAAAAAATAATGAAGCAAGCCAAAGGTTTCTTTGGTAGACGTAAAAACGTTTGGACAGTTGCAAAGAATGCGGTAGAAAAAGCAATGTGCTATGCATACCGTGACAGAAAAGTGAACAAAAGAAATTTCCGTGCTTTATGGATTCAACGTATCAACGCTGGAGCTAGATTAGAAGGAATGTCTTATTCACAATTCATGGGGAAAGTAAAAGCTAACGGAATCGAATTGAACAGAAAAGTTCTTGCTGATTTAGCTATGAACCACCCAGAAGCTTTCAAAGCTGTACTTAATAAAGTAAAATAAACGTTTTATCAACTCAATTTAGAATTACTTACTTATTATACAAATCCTCAATCTTTCGATTGGGGATTTTTTTATTTAATCAAAAAAGTAAAGCTTTACAGTCGAACAAAATTCATTTTTATACTATCGGATAAATCTGTATTTTCGTTGAATGATACTTAGAAAATACCTCTTCCCTATTTATATTGTTTTAGCATTTCTATTTTCCTCTTTACAATCCTGCGAGAAAAGAAAAACAGTAGTTAGTCATTCAAAATGCGATACAAAACTGATTAACAAATACTATAAACTTGCAAACGATTTTTATGACAATTCTAAATATGACAGTGCTTTTTATTATGGCTACAAAACCAAGCTTCTGATTAATCCTGAAAAGGAATTAAAAAAATATAACACTACAATGTTTATTTTAATCACTTGTCTTCAACTTCAAGGAGATTATTCTGGTGCCGAAAGTACAATTGTAGAAGCTCTTTCCTTTGTTGAAAAATTAAATATTGATAAGTATAAATATAAATTCAACAATATGCTAGCATACAACTATTTGCTACAAGAAAATTATGACGATGCTTTGTATTATTACAAAAAAGGAATATCCTATAATATTGAAAACAAATTTAGATTATTAGACATCATCAATATTGGTTATATCTATAAAGAGAAAAAACAATTCAAAAAAGCTATCAAAATACTAAAACCTCTGTTAAATAAGTCGGAAATAAAAAACAACAAAAAATATCGTTCTGGAATTATAAACAATTTAGGTTATTGTTATTTTAAAATTGGTAATCCAAAAGCAATTACCTACCTCAATCAATCATTAGAAATGAATTCAACTATGGATTCGACTGCGGATGATGACTATGGCTTAACAGGTAGTTATTATTACCTGTACGAATACTATTTAAATAATGATAATGATAAAGCAATAAAATATGCCAAGTTACTTTATCAAAAAGCCACAGAATACAACAATCCTGACGACCGTCTACTAGCCTTAACTTTATTAATCAAACACAGCTCTGGAAAACAATTAAAAGAATATTCTCTTAATTATATCCATATTAATGATAGTATTACCAAAGTAAGACAGAAAGCAAAAAACTATTTTGCTAAATTGAAATACGATTCTAAAAAAGAAAAGGAAGAAAATCAAAAATTAAAAGCTGAAAAAGAGCTTCAGCAGGAATTAGAAAAAAACAAAAATATCGTCATTATTTTTATAATTGTAATTCTGTTAATCATTGCCGGATTTATTTATTACTATCTAAATGAAAAAAATAAGAAAGAGAAAATTCAAACTACTTATCATACTGAAACCCGTATTGCAAAAAAGCTACATGATGAATTAGCAAATAACTTATATCAAACAATTGCTTTTGCTGAAATACAGGATTTATCTTCAGCTAAAAATAAAGAAAAATTATTAGAGAGTCTGGATAATATATACGCCAGTACCAGAAATATCTCCAGAGAAAATAGTCCTATAGAAGCTGGAAATCAATTTTCATACAACTTAAAAGAGATGATAATCGACTTTAAAACCAATTCAATTAATCTAGTAATAAATGGTTTCGACAATATCAATTGGACAACAATCGAAGACTTTAAAAAAATCACAATCTATCGTATTCTTCAAGAAATACTGGTAAATATGAAAAAACATAGTCAATGTAGTTTAGTCATCATATCATTCAAAAAACAAGATAATAATCTACTTCTTAATTATTTTGATAATGGAATAGGAATAAATCTTGAGGAAAAAATCAAGAAAAATGGTCTTCAAAACATTGAAAGCCGTATTATAGCTGTTAATGGAACTATTAACTTTGAGAGTAAACCAAAAAATGGTGTTAAAATAAATATAAGCATTCCAATATAATTCAATATGTTTAAAAAAGTATTAATTGCCGAAGATTTAGATTCTATAAACCAAACCATTATTCATACGCTGGAAGGCTTATCAATAGCCGAAATTCAGCACGTAAAATATTGTGATGATGCTTATCTTAAAATCAAAAAAGCACTACTGGAAAACAAACCATACGATTTATTAATAACCGATTTATCATTTAAAGAAGACCATCGAGAAAACAAACTTAATAATGGCGAAGAACTGATAACTGCTGTGAAAAAAAACCAGACAGATATTAAAACAATAGTATTTTCAATTGAAGATAAATCTTTTAAAATCAAGGCATTATTTAATAATTTAGGAATTAATGCTTATGTAATCAAAGGCAGAAACAGTATAACAGAACTCGAAAAAGCAATCAACAGCGTTTACAATAACGAAACCGGAATAATACTACCAAAAACAATTACTAATCCATTAACCGAAAAATCTGTAATCGAAATAGAAGCTTATGATATTTCCCTATTAAAATTATTAGCTAATGGCTTCATAGTAACCGAAATTGCAACTGAATTTAAAAATTCAGGGATACAACCTAATGGTGTAAGCAGTATTGAAAAACGCATTAACAAACTCAAAACCTATTTCAAAGCTAATAATAATGTACATCTTATAGCAATAGCAAAAGACATGGGACTAATCTAATCAAATTTATTTAGCTAATCTCCCAACTGTTTTATTTACGGTTTACCGTAAAAAACTCATTTTTATTAGTAATAAATTTGGTCTTAAAATTTATTAAAGCTAATTGAAATGCCTAATTTTTCCAGTAAAAATTTAACAAATGCTGGCCACAATGCAGCATCTAATTCTAACTATTCAAATTTAGTTTCTTCTTTAAAAAACAGAACTAATATTTCCAAACTCTTCTTTACAGGATTATTATTAATAAGTATTATTTCTTGTAAAAATGAGAATCATAACAAGTCCGTTTCAGTTAGAAAAAGCCAAATTAAAAAATATAATATTGCTAATAAACAGCAATTCTACTATCATTCTTCAAACAATAATCGTAAATATGATCATCACGTTACTGGGACAGATGAAAACGGGAAAAATGTAAAAGGGATAATCAATATTGAAAATGAAATAGCTATTGGAATTCTAAAAGGAAATAACAACACTGAAATTGAAATTATAAGTGATAAAGTCAAAGATGATAAAATAATAGCTTCAGATATCAATGGATTAGAATACAAACTAAAAATAGATTAATTAGGTTTTTTGCTGTTTCTTTCTCGCGGCGGGAAACAAAACATTATTTAAAATCAATCGATAACCTGGTGAATTAGGATGCAAATCTAAAACTGTTGGTGAATCCCCTACTTTGTGTTGGTAATCTTCAGGATCGTGACCCCCATAAAAACTAAACATTCCTTTTCCTTTTTGCCCGTGAATGTATCTGGCTTCGCCATTCAGTTCGCAACTACCTAATATCAACACATTCGATTTAATTAATTTGGCATCAAATGCTGTGGTTTGTCCCATAAATCCTTTTACAAGTTGGGTATGATTTTGACATAACATACTAGGAATAGGGTCCCATTTAGCCGAAAATTCCATTAAAGTAAAATAATCTTTCTCCATAGGAACGATTCTTTTTTCGGTCATATCAATATCTGAAAACTCATACTTCTCCGGACTTCTTTCTAAAACGAAATCTTTAAATGCGAATGAATTGCTATAATTTAATTTCGATTGATAATTAGCTTCACTCGGATCACCGTCAAACATCGATTCGCAAATGTCAACTCCATCAGCAGCCAAAGCGATATCAAAGCTATCCGTTGCGGAACACATGGCAAACATAAATCCGCCACCAATAACAAAATCCCTGATTTTTTTGACTACAGCAGCTTTTTCCTGAGAAACTTTCGCATAACCTAATTTGGCTGCAAGAATTTCAGCATCTTTTTTTTGTTCGATATACCAGGGTACATTTCGATAAGAACCATAAAATTTACCATACTGTCCGGTAAAATCCTCGTGATGCAAATGCAACCAATCATAAAGAACTAATTGATCACTTAACACTTCCTCATCATAAATGGCGGTAAAGGGAATTTCGGCATAAGTTAAAACCAAAGTCACTGCATCATCCCAAGGTTGTTTTCCTTTTGGAGTATAAACAGCAATTTTAGGGGCTTTTTCGAGAATTACATTTTCCATATTTTGCGATGGACTTGCAATTTCGTTTAAAATAGCCTGTTCTTGAGAATCAGATAAAATTTCGAAGCTTACTCCCCTTATCTGGCATTCTTTGCGTATTTCTGTAGCATCAGGTAATAAAAAAGAACCTCCGCGATAATTCAATAACCAACTCGCCTTATACTTTTTGTCTAAACACCAATAGGTAATTCCGTAAGCTTTTAAATGATTTTGCTGCGTGGTTTCATCCATTGGCAACAAAATAAAAGAAGCTTTTACTGAAAAAGAAATTAAGATAATACAGAGTAAGGCTATTTTTCTGAAAAGCATTGGAATGTTTTATTTCAAATATAGCGCTTTTATCTTAAAAAGGCATATCATCATCGTCGTCGTCATTCAAATTACTTCCAAAAGCTTCATGAGGTGAAGGCAGATTTTTAGTAATATACGAATTATCATCCTGATTCATTGCTGAAGGCAAATCGTCATCATATCCTCCGCTGTAATCATCTAAATTATCAAACTTACCTAAATGCCCTAAGAATTTCAAACGAACGTTTTCGATCCCACCATTACGGTGTTTTGCAATCATAATTTCGGCCTGACCAGCTGTAGGAGCTGCTTCGTCATCATCCCATTCATCGATTTTATAATATTCAGGACGGTATAAAAACGATACAATATCAGCATCCTGCTCAATCGCACCCGATTCACGAAGGTCAGAAAGCAAAGGTCGCTTACTGGATCCACGTGTTTCAACGGCACGCGATAACTGCGAAAGTGCAATTACAGGAACATTTAATTCTTTAGCCAAAGCTTTTAAATTTCGGGAAATAGTCGAAATCTCCTGCTCACGATTTCCCCCTCCTTTTGAATTTCCTCCGGCAGTCATCAATTGCAAATAATCAATAATGATAATCTTGATACCATGCTGTGAAGCCAAACGTCTGGCTTTAGCTCTCAAATCAAAAATGGAAAGTGAAGGCGTATCATCAATAAACAATGGTGCTTTTTCTAAATCTTTTACTTTAGTACTTAGCATCGTCCATTCGTGTGGTTCTAATTTTCCGGTACGTAATTTTTCAGAAGACAAACCTGTTTCAGACGAAATCAAACGGGTAATTAACTGTACTGATGCCATCTCAAGCGAAAACACCGCTACTCCATGACCGTAATCAATTGCCATATTTCTAGCCATTGATAATACGAATGCCGTTTTTCCCATCGCAGGACGGGCAGCAATAATAATTAAATCACTTGGCTGCCAGCCTGAAGTTAATTTATCCAAATTAGTAAAACCGGTTTCAACACCACTCAATCCTTCTTTTTTACTAATTTCTTCAATTTTCTTTTTGGCTTGTAATACCAAACTTTGTGCTGTTTCCGAACTACGTTTGATATTTCCCTGGGTAACTTCGTAAAGTTTAGATTCGGCTTTATCTAATAAATCAAAAACATCGGCAGTTTCATCGTAAGAGTCTTCGATAATTTCATTTGAAATTCGAATCAAACTGCGTTGAATAAATTTCTGAAGAATGATTCTAGAGTGAAACTCAATGTGAGCCGAAGAGGATATCTTTTGTGTAAGCTGAATTAAATAATAATCACCTCCTGCTAAATCTAATTTTCCGTTCTTTTTCAATTGTGCAGAAACCGTCAATAAATCGATAGGTTGTGTTTCGGTAAACAACTGAACAATTGCTTCAAAAATGTGTTTATGGGATTCTTTATAGAATGCGTCAGATTGAAGGATATCAATTACATCATCAACTCCTTTTTTATCAATCATCATTGCACCAAGCACAGCTTCCTCTAAATCAACAGCTTGAGGAGGCAATTTCCCTTTTTCCAGATTTATTATTGAAGTTCTATCCACCTTGACAGGCTTAACATTCTTGAAATTTTCCATACCACGAAAGTAATATAAATTTTAAAAAAAATACAGTTTAGTTATTACAAGAATATGTTTATAACTAAGTCTTTTTTGTTTATAACCAAAAAAAAATCCGAAACGCTAAGGCTTCGGATTTATAATCTTAAAATAGGGTTGATTATTCTTTGAATTCACCCATTTTAGTATATTTATCCATTCTCTGAGCTATTAAATCAGCTGTTGATAAATCTTTCAATTCGTTGTATCCTTTTAAGATATATTGTTCAACAGTTTTGAAAGTGGTCTCTCTGTCATAATGAGCTCCTCCTAATGGTTCAGGAATAATATCATCTATTAATTCTTGTTTTTTCATATCAGCAGAAGTCAATTTTAATGCCTCAGCTGCTTTCTCTTTGTACTCCCAGCTTTTCCATAAAATAGAAGAGCATGACTCTGGAGAAATTACAGAATACCAGGTATTTTCAAGCATGTAAACACGATCTCCTACACCGATTCCTAAAGCTCCACCTGAAGCACCTTCACCAACAATGATGGTAATAATAGGCACTTTAAGTAAAACCATTTCGTAAATATTTCTAGCAATAGCTTCACCTTGTCCGCGTTCTTCGGCTTCTAAACCAGGATAAGCTCCCGGAGTATCCACTAAAGTAATTACTGGAATACCAAATTTCTCCGCCATTTTCATCAATCGTAAAGCTTTACGATATCCTTCTGGATTAGCCATCCCAAAGTTTCTGTACTGACGTGTTTTAGTATTATATCCTTTTTGTTGGCCAATAATCATAAAAGATTGACCTCCAATTTTCCCTAAACCACCTATCATGGCTTTATCATCCTTAAATCCTCTGTCTCCGTGAAGCTCTAAAAATGTATCCCCACAAAGTCCTCTAACGTGATCTAAAGTATAAGGTCTGCTAGGATGCCTTGATAATTGCACACGTTGCCAGGCAGTAAGGTTTTCATAGATATTTTTCTTAGTCTCAATCAGTTTAGCGTTGATTTGATTGCATGTAGCGGTAACATCAACATCTGATTCCTGCCCAATAACTTGACATTTTTCTAACTGTTCTTCAAGTTCTTTTATTGGAAGCTCAAAATCTAAATATTCCATAGGATTTGTGCGTTATTATTTTATTTGGAAGTGCAAATATAAAATATTAAATCATTTACACCCGTTAATTTTTTATTTTAGTGTGTTACTACAACGAAAATCAATAGTATTACTCTTTTTCAACACACTACCATCAACCTCATCTTACTGATAATCAACAAAATTCTACTTTTGCCTTTCCATTCTGTATTTTCGTTCTTTATATAAATAAGATGCTGTTGTAACATGTGCTAAAGCATCTTTAGCCATTTCAGGATTTAACTTTACAGGAATCAACACCGTATCATTCTTCATTTCAAATTGCAAAGGTTCTTTATTAGGCTGCATAATAAGCACCTGATTTTCAATTCGAAATGCATTATTGTCATGAAATTGCATAATAGCCCTTCCCGGAACATTAGCTGCTAACTTCATTAAATTTCTTCCCGCCATTGGATTATTAATGTCCATTCCTACAAAGTTTAATAACGTTGGAGCAATATCAATCTGGCTGCACAACTTTTTATAAGCAATTCCTTTAGGAACATTAGGACCAATAATTAATGCCGGAATATGAAACTTATTAATAGGAACTAAATTTTTCCCATAAGTCCTCGTATTATGATCTGCAATAACCAGAAAAATAGTGTTCTTGAAATAGGCTTCTTTTTTAGCCATTTCAAAAAACTTCCCAATAGAAAAATCGGCATATTTCATGGCATTATTTACCGTATTTTTCTTTTTATCATACAATTTAATTCTTCCGTCAGGAAATTCAAATGGCTCGTGATTTGAAGTAGAAAACATCAAGGAAAAGAACGGTTTATTGCCCATCGATTTAAAATAAGAATTCGCTTTTACAGCTAAATCTTCATCCGAATAACCCCAAGTTCCTTTAAAAGCTGCTTTTGAACTGTCATAATCTTTTTCGTCAATAATTTTACTAAAACCATTTCCATTAAAAAAAGCAGCCATATTATCAAAATTGGCCATACCTCCATAAATAAAACTGGTTTGATAACCTTTCTCTCTTAAATTTTCAGCAAGAGTATAAAATCCGGTTTGCGAATTACTCATTTTCACCACACTTTCTGAAGGCGAAGGAAGAAAACCTGTAACAACCGCCTCGATACCTCTTACACTTCGGGTACCCGTGCAATATAAATTGGTAAACAACATTCCTTCTTGGGTCAATTTATCAAATTCAGGCGTTAATGGCAATCCCCCTAAACTGCCCACATATTCCGCCCCTAAACTTTCCTGTAAAAAAATGACAATATTATAAGGTTTTGCAAGAGTTGTATCGGCTTTTTGCAAATGCATCAATGGCAAATTAACGTCGGTAAAATTAGTCTGAGGGACATCCATATATTTTTTCACACGACCAATAGCTTCTTTAGTGTCCATCTTTCCATACATTTTAGCCGGATCTATTTCATTTTTCACCGAATAAAGAGCAAATCCAACAGTGTATAATGAATTTAAACCTAAAGTATTGGTCAATTGGTCTGTAGAAAAAATAGCATTACTGGCATTGATAGGTCTTTTTGAAGTTAAACTGGAACGAGCCCCAAAAAACAACAGAAAAGCCACCAAAGGAAACAACATCAATTTAGTACGATAAATTACAAATTGGGGATAAAACCAGGAAGCTGCTTTTTTAATACTATAATACAAGGCACTGCCTAAAACCAAAAACGATAAAATCATCGAAATTAGGTAGCTCTTAAGCAACGTTCCCACTACTTCTTTAGGATAAATCAAATAATCGATAAACAATTTATTAGGACGAGTGTCGTATTCGTTGATGAAATCATAACTCGCTAATTCCATAAACAGCAATAAAAATAGAAAAACGATAAAATAGCAACTGAAAAACTTCTTTATTTTCTGCAAATAATTATCAGGTAAAACAGCCAATAATAAGGTGGGTAAAAAGGAAATATATGACAATATAATAATATCCATTCGCAAGCCGATAGGAAACAGCATCCAATAATCGGGCGTTTGAGTTACGCGTTCCTTAAATACCAGAAACAATGCAAAACGACTTATTGTAGTAATTAACAAACCAATAAAAAAGAAATTAATTACCGGTTTCATAAAAATAATTTTCTTCATTTTTATTTAAGGATTTAAGAATAATGAGAAATTAAAGAATGCGAAAATACCGCAATTCTATTATGATTGGAGAGCATTATTTGCTTTTAATCTTCCTACGATGTTTTAAAACACCATTCGAAATAACAGTAAAAATAATAACAACTGCTCCTATATAAAACGAAGCACTCATTTTTTCTTTTCCGCCAATAATAAAGTAAGCCAAAACTATCCCGTAAACAGGTTCCAGATTAGTCGTTAACATCACAGTATACGGACTCAATTGTTTCATAACCCTAACCGAAGCCGTAAAAGCATAAGCCGTACAAACACTGGATAAAACCAATAGCAATATCCAATCGTTGAGAGAAACATCAAAAAAGCTCGGGGTAAATTTATTTTGGTAAAAGAAATAACAGGAAATAAAAAATATCCCTGCCAAAAACTCATAAAAAGTAATCACTGCCGAATCGTGTTTTTGAATTAATTTCCCATTTGACAGGGTAAACAAAACACCTAAGGTTATCGAAGCTAAAGCAAAGAGCATCCCTTCAAAATAAGCAACCTCAACCTGCATAATGATTGCCAATGCAGCAATAATAACCAATCCAAAAAACACTTCGTACCAAAGTACTTTTCGTCCATAAAATAACGGTTCTAATAAAGAAGCCAGAAAAGCTCCCAATGAAAAAACAGACAAAGTAATCGATACATTAGAAATATGAATGGCATGAAAGAAAAAAATCCAATGCAAGGCAATTAATAATCCTACCAAGCTCAACTTGAGCAAAGAATATAAAGGAATACGAAAAGATCTTCTGGAAACAAAATTATAATATCCTAAAAACAAGGCAGCAAAAAGCATTCGGTACCAAACAATGGCATCAGCTGTAATAGTAATCAAAGCGCCCAGTATCGCAGTAAATCCCCAAATAAATACTATGAGGTGAAGATTTAAATAGCTTTTAAGTCTATCGTTTGGCATTACGCAATAAATATACAGCCAGAATTCCAAACACAATATTTGAAAACCAAACCGCTAATAATGGTGAAAAAGTAGATTTCTCAGCTAATACTCCAAAAATCTTATCGAAAAAGACAAAACCAAATGCAACGGCAATTCCTATGGTTAAATTCATTCCCATTCCTCCTCTTCGTTTCATCGAAGATACTGCAACTGCAATTATCGTTAAAATAAAAGCTGAAACCGGAACACTGAATTTCTTATACAAAACCACCATATAAACATTGATATTCGAAGAACCTCGTTTTTTCTCCTTATCAATAAAATTAATCAATTTATCCAATCTCAAAGTTTCTGCAATGTAAACCACAGGCGTCAAATCTTCGAGTTCAAATTTGAATTTTACATTCTTTTCAGGCAAGACCTCAATTTTATCGCCTACTTTTCCAACTGTTCTTTTAGCATAATCGTATAAGGTATAATTACGTTCTTTTTCATTGTATTTAATTCTGCTGGCAGTAATTTTTGACACCATTTTCTCTTTGTCAAATTTCTCTAACGCAAAATTAAAAGCCATTTTAGACGAAGGATTAAAATTGCTTACATACAAAAACTCTTTATCATTCAACTGTCTGTAAACATCTGTATTATCGCCCATCATTCGCTCTTTACCGTCCCTTCGTAAATAAGTATACCTGAAATTATTAAAACCTTCGCTGGATACAGGAACAATATAAAACCCCATCAACAAAACAAATACCGAAACTATTGTCGCCCCAATAATATAAGGTCTCAAGAAACGGGTAAAAGAAATCCCCGAACTTAAAATAGCAATAATCTCAGTGTTATTGGCTAGTTTGGAAGTAAACCAAATAATAGACAAAAAGAGAAATATCGGGAATAAAGCATTGGCAAAATAAATAGTAAAATGATAATAATAGATAGCAATTGCCTTAAAGGGAACCTTATTCTCAATCATAAAATTGATTTTCTCCGAAACATCAATTATAATCCCGATTGGAATAAACATCAACAACATAGCCCCAAAAGTGGCTAAATATCTTTTAAGAATGTACCTATCTAATATTGTTAACATATTCTAAAGTTAGAAGTTAGAAGTTAGAAGTTGGGAGTTAGAAGTTAAGCTGAGAAACTCCCAGCTCCCAGCTTCTAACTTCCAGCTTTTTTTTACAAACGTTGACTCATGTTTTTAACCATCATTTCTTTCCATGGTCTGAAATCGCCGGCTAAAATATGCTTTCTGGCCTCGCGCACTAACCACATATAAAACCCCAGATTGTGAATTGTAGCAATTTGTTTTCCAAGGTATTCATTGGCAGCAAAAAGATGTCGCAAATAAGCTTTCGAATATTCTGTATCCACAAAGGTGATTCCCATTTCGTCAATTGGCGAAAAATCGTCTTCCCATTTTTTATTTTTGATATTTATCGTACCATTAGCCGTAAATAACATCCCGTTACGGGCATTACGGGTAGGCATCACACAATCAAACATATCAATTCCTAACGCAATATTTTCCAAAATATTAATCGGCGTTCCTACACCCATCAAATAACGAGGCTTGTCTTCCGGCAAAATTTCAGTAACCACCTCTGTCATTGCATACATTTCTTCTGCCGGTTCTCCTACTGAAAGTCCGCCAATTGCATTTCCTACTTGGTTTGAATTTGCAATATATTCCGCCGATTGGCGTCTTAAATCTTTATAAGTACTTCCCTGAACAATTGGGAAAAATGCCTGATTATAACCGTATTTCATCGGTAGTTTATCCAAATGATTGATACAACGGTCCAACCAACGGTGCGTCATGTGCATCGAACGCTTCGCATAATTGTAATCGCATGGATAAGGTGTACATTCGTCAAAAGCCATGATAATATCGGCTCCAATCGTACGTTGGATTTCCATTACATTCTCTGGAGTAAACACATGATACGAACCATCAATATGTGATTTAAACTTCACCCCTTCTTCTTTAATCTTCCTGTTTGAAGACAAAGAATACACCTGATAACCTCCTGAATCAGTCAAAATATTACGATCCCAGTTCATGAATTTATGCAAACCACCCGCTGCTTCTAAAATTTTAGTCTGCGGACGCAAATACAAATGATAGGTATTTCCAAGAATAATATCAGGATTAATTTCTTCTTTTAATTCTCTCTGATGCACCCCTTTTACCGAGGCAACAGTGCCTACAGGCATAAAAATAGGCGTTTCAATCACACCGTGATCAGTGGTAATGCTTCCCGCTCTTGCTTTAGAAAGTGGGTCTTTTTGTAATAAATCAAACTTCATACTAAGGTTTTTCTTCCGATTGTTCGGCTGGCAAAGATAGTTTAATTTAGAAAAAAGTTACGCCTTTTTAACAGCAAACTAACGCTTTAAAAATACATCTCAAAAAGTCATTCGGGCGTGCCACTACTTCCACTCCGTTACAGTAGTGTCGGGCTATTCGTTACAATCTTTTATTCTCCCGTTAAAAAACAGGGAGAATAAAAGGATTTTCACTACTATCCCTCACGCAAAAAAGATTCAAAACTTTTTTTCACCATTTAAGAAATTAAGAGTCATTAAGTAAAAAAATGTTCCACTACCTATGCTTATATGAACTTATTCAAAAAAAAAAATATCAAATAACAGTTTGATAAAGCTGAAAACTTATATGCCTTATATGGTTTAAAAAAAGTGATTTTAATATTCGTAACTTTGTATTACCAATAATTAAAAAAACAATGAAACTCAATATTCAAGATACTTTCAACAAAGAATTACCCGCCGACTCAATAACAGAAAACTACGTCAGACAGGTCGAAAATGCGTGTTTTTCATTTGTAACACCGATAAAAACAGCCAATCCTCAAATTCTCCACGTTTCACCCGAAATGCTCAAAAATTTAGGATTAACTGTAACTGACGCACAAACTGATGAATTCAAAAATGTGTTTACCGGAAACGAAATTTTGACTGACACAGAACCTTATGCAATGTGCTATGGCGGACATCAATTTGGTAACTGGGCAGGACAACTCGGCGATGGTCGAGCAATTAACCTAACCGAAATTGTTCACAACAACCAGCGTTGGGCCATCCAACTCAAAGGAGCCGGAAAAACGCCTTATTCCAGAACTGCTGACGGATTGGCTGTTTTGCGTTCTTCCATACGTGAATATTTGTGCAGCGAAGCCATGTTTCATCTTGGCGTGCCCACTACCCGCGCTCTATCACTCGCTTTATCCGGTGATTCCGTTTTAAGAGACGTGCTTTATAACGGTCATCCTGCTTACGAAAAAGGAGCTATCGTTAGCCGAATCGCACCCAGTTTTTTGCGCTTTGGAAACTACCAAATTCTGGCAGTCCGCAATGATGTTCAAACCCTAAAAACCTTAGTTAATTATACAATAAAACATTTTTATCCCGAATTAGGAACGCCTTCAAAAGAAAGCTATCTGCAATTTTTTAGAAAAGTTGCCGAAAACAGTCTTGAAATGGTTATTCATTGGCAACGTGTGGGTTTTGTTCATGGTGTAATGAATACCGATAACATGTCTATTTTGGGATTAACCATAGATTATGGCCCTTACGGCTGGCTCGAAGGCTATGATTACGGCTGGACTCCTAATACAACCGACTCCCAACACAAACGCTACCGCTACGGAAACCAACCCAATATTGTGCTTTGGAATCTATACCAACTAGCCAACGCCCTATATCCGTTAATTGGAGAAACTGAAGGTTTAGAAAAAGTGCTGGCTGATTTTGGCACTTCTTTCGAAAGCAAATATTTAAACATGATGCGTTCTAAAATCGGATTATTTACTGAAAACGAGAACGATCAAAAACTCATTCAGGAACTAGAAAACAACCTACACCTGACTGAAACTGACATGACCATTTTCTTTAGAAATCTAAGTCGTTTCCAAAAAGAAAATCCTGAACAGGGTATCGAAATTATACAAGATGCTTTTTATACTCCAATAGGACAGTTAGCTGAAATCGCCGAAACCTGGAAAAAATGGTTCGAAAGTTACAGTCAACGATTGCAATTAGAAAAGGAATCGGATAATGACCGTGCTGAAAAAATGAATCGCATTAATCCAAAATATGTATTACGTAATTATATGGCACAACTGGCCATTGATGCTGCCGATAAAGAAGATTATTCTCTAATTGACGAACTTTTCAATCTATTAAAAAATCCGTATTCTGAACAGGAAAATCAGGAAAAATGGTTTATTAAACGTCCCGACTGGGCAAGAAATAAAGTGGGTTGTTCTATGCTGTCGTGTAGTTCTTAATATTCCGACAATCTTATTTCTTTCGTTTTAACGAATACTATATATATTAAAAGTAGCTTTTCAAAAAGTTACATTTAGTTTTTCAAATTTAAAATCATTATACCCTATTAAATCTATATAATTACATATATTTGTAACATTCTCACAACTAAAGACAACATGCAACATACCTTATTAATAGTTCCTGGTTTAGGCGATTCAACAACTGGACATTGGCAGGACAATTGGCTACATCATTTCCCAAACACAAAAAAAGTAATTCAGGAAAACTGGAACCGACCACAATTGCAGGATTGGCTAAAAAATTTAGATCTTACTATCAAAAGTATAGAAACACCCATTGTTATTGTGGCACATAGTTTAGCTGTTTCGTTAATTGCTCATTGGTCACAACAAAATGATACCGAAAAAATTATTGGCGCTTTACTGGTGGCTCCCGCCGATGTGGAATCGGCTGAACATACTCCGGAAGAAGTTTGGAACTTTGCTCCTATTCCGTTAAACAAATTGAAATACCCTTCTATTGTCATTACCAGTTCTAATGATCCTTATATTTCTGCAGAAAGAGCCGAATTTCTGTCTCAACAATGGGGAAGTAAATTCTACAATGTAGGTCCAAAAGGACACCTCAACTTTGCATCGCAATTAGGACTTTGGGAAGAAGGACAGGAACTATTACAAACTTTACTACAGTTAATTACTGAAAACGAAAATTAAACGAAAGCCTCAAATGAGGCTTTTTTGCTACTATAACGTTTTCTAACAAACAATTACAAAAATCGTTTTATAACAGCTGACGATAAAATTGTTAAAAACATCGTTTCTTTTCCAAAAAAATGTTCCTGAAAATAATTCTGAAAATCAATTTAAAAGAAACTAAAATACCAGAAAATTAAAAGACACTTATTTAGCGATCAAATTTCAACAAATCACTAATAACAATGACTCCAAAAGTATCGATCAAAAAAATTAGTGTATAATTTACATTTATAAAATCTATTTATCTTTGTATAAACATAGAATCAAAAGTTCATTTATAGTTAGAATACCAGTTCTAATTGGCATCAAACAATTCCAAAAATCATTTGTCTTACGGGAAAATAAAAATTACATTTGCAGCAGTTTAACTTTTACGATCAAAATGAAACCTAACACTCAACAATTAAACGATTTAATTATCCAAGTAAGAAGAGACATCCTTCGAATGGTACACGCTGTTAATTCAGGTCACCCAGGAGGTTCTCTAGGTTGTACCGAATTTTTGGTAGCCTTGTATCAAAATATAATGGACCGCAAAGAAGGTTGGGACATGGACGGAATTGGAGAAGATTTATTCTTCTTATCAAACGGACACATCTCTCCTGTTTTCTATAGTGTTTTAGCTCGTAGTGGCTATTTCCCTGTTGCTGAATTAGCAACTTTCCGTTTGTTAAATTCAAGATTACAAGGACACCCAACTACTCACGACAACTTGCCGGGAGTACGTATTGCCTCTGGTTCTCTAGGTCAGGGATTATCAGTAGCAATTGGAGCTGCTCAAGCTAAAAAATTAAACAACGACAATAAAATCGTTTATACTCTTCACGGTGATGGTGAATTACAGGAAGGTCAAAACTGGGAAGCTATCATGTATGCTTCTGCAAAAGGTGTTGACAACTTAATTGCAACTGTTGACCTTAACGGAAAACAAATCGACGGAACTACTGACGAAGTTTTAGCAATGGGAAGTCTTCGTGCTAAATTTGAAGCTTTTGACTGGGAAGTTGTTGAAATCACTAAAGGAAATGATGTTGAAGCTATCATTGGAGGAATGGCTGAAGCAAAAGCAAGAACAGGAAAAGGGAAACCGGTTTGTGTATTATTGCATACTGAAATGGGTAACGGTGTAGATTATATGATGTACAGTCATGCTTGGCATGGTAAAGCACCTAATGATGCACAACTTGAAAACGCTTTAGGACAAAATTATAACACTGGAGGCAATTCAGATTATTAATAAGTGTTCAGTATTCAGTAATTAGTGTTCAGCAGAATACTAGCAAAAATCTAAATTAGAAAATGAAAAAATATATAAATACAGGAAGTAAAGATACCCGTTCAGGTTTTGGAGTGGGAATGACTGAACTAGGTCAAAAAAACGAAAACGTAGTAGCACTTTGTGCTGATTTAATTGGATCATTAAAATTTGATGATTTCAAAAAGAATCACCCGGAGCGTTTTTTCCAAATTGGAATTGCTGAGGCAAACATGATTGGAATTGCTGCAGGTTTAACTATTGGTGGAAAAATTCCTTTTACAGGAACTTTCGCTAACTTCTCTACAGGAAGGGTTTATGACCAAATTCGTCAATCAGTTGCTTACTCTGATAAAAACGTAAAAATCTGTGCTTCTCACGCCGGATTGACTTTAGGTGAAGACGGTGCAACCCACCAAATCCTTGAAGATATTGGTTTGATGAAAATGTTACCAGGTATGACAGTTATCAATACTTGCGATCATAACCAAACTAAAGCGGCTACAATTGCTTTAGCTGACCACCACGGTCCTGCTTATTTACGTTTTGGTCGTCCGGTTGTACCTAACTTTACTCCTGCTGACGAGCCGTTCATAATTGGAAAAGCTATCATGTTAAACGAAGGTGCTGATGTAACTATTGTTGCTACAGGACACTTAGTTTGGGAAGCTTTAATTGCTGCTGAGAAATTAGAAGAAAAAGGAATTTCTGCTGAAGTAATCAATATCCACACGATTAAACCATTAGATGCAGAAGCTATTTTGAAATCTGTAGCTAAAACGAAATGTATCGTAACTGCTGAAGAGCACAATTACCTAGGTGGTCTTGGAGAAAGTATTGCAGGTGTATTAGCTGCAAACAATCCTACTCCTCAAGAATTTGTAGCTGTTAGAGATAGTTTTGGTGAATCTGGAACTCCTGAGCAATTAATGGAAAAATACAAATTAAACAATCAGGCGATTGTTGAAGCTGTAGAAAGAGTTATTGCAAGAAAATAATTCGCCCCGAAAGCTTTCGGGACTAAATCCTATAAAAAAATCCCGTTTCGTAAGAGACGGGATTTTTTGTTTATCGAAATATCATCATTTAGTTATGACTTACAATCGGAATAAAATATGTTAAAATTTTTATTGTGCATAAAGCAGCGATTGCATCACTTCAAAAGAAATACTTTCGTCATCATTTACAAAATATTTCAATAATACTTCGCCCCACATTTTTCCATCACTATAATCAGCAATAATCCATCGATGATTTAAGACTTTTACTTTGTTAATTACAAATTTATTCTCCCCTATTTGATCTTGACCTGTATAAGGATTCCCTTTAGGATTGGCATTCAAATCCATTAATTTTTCCGTTACTACAGGAATCAATTTTTCATACTGAATTGTTTTATTGGCTATAGCCGAATCAAAATAATTTTGAGCATTCTCATTTTTTTCTAACGAAAAATAATTGGCTTCGTTTAATTGGGTAGTCATCAAAGCCACACTGTCTCTGAGCTTTTTTGTAGTTTTTCCATACCTGTTTTGCTCAAATTCGACTTCTTTACTTAAAAACATATAGGTAAAAACATTAATCAATACCAATAAAATAAAGGCGTAGAGCATGAATGATTTTTTCATTGTAAAAATTTATTATAGTGTGATTTCTAAATTATCATAAGCAAGGAATACATTTTCAGGAAGTTTTTGTTGTACTTCCTCATGAAATCCTAAAACATGACTAATGTGTGTCAAATACGCTTTTTCAGGCTTTACTAAAGCAATAAATTCCAAAGCTTCATCTAAGTTAAAATGCGAAAAATGCGGCTCTTCCCTCAAAGCATTAATCACTAAGACTTTTAAATTTTTAAGCTTCGCGATTTCGGTATCTTCAATTGTTTTTACATCAGTTAAATAAGCAAAATTGTCTATTCGATAACCAAAAACCTGAAGATCGCCATGCATGACATCAACAGGAATCACCGTTTTATTCCCTAATACAAACGGAACATCATTCACCACCTCAATTGTTTTTACCGATGGAGCTCCGGGATATTTATTAACTGTTTCAAAAACATAACCAAAACGACTTTTCATATCCTCTAAAACTCTCTGATGAGCATAAATTGGCATTACACCCTGTCGGAAATTAAAAGGTCTTATATCGTCTAAACCTGCCGTATGATCGGCATGCTCATGAGTAAAAACAATTCCATCCAGTTTTTGACAGTTGGAAGTTAACATTTGTTGTCTAAAATCAGGACCACAATCAATTACAAACGAATAATCATCCCAACGAATCAATACTGAAACGCGAAGTCGCTTATCCTTAGAATCCGTGCTTTTACACACAGGATGATCGCTGCCTATTACAGGAATACCCTGAGAAGTACCTGTACCTAAAAAATATACCTTCAAATCTTATTTTTTTCACAAAAATAGGATTATTTCCCTTTTATTCCCCTAGCTATTTAATTAACTTTGTAACATCAGGCAAATACATAAAATTAAACTAAAAAATGGGTAGCGAAATAAAACTAAAAGGTGACAGAGTCATTGCACAAGTCCCTTCAATAAAAGACAAGGCACTACGTATCAATTTAAACGAAAATATTTATGGAACATTTGCCGAGATTGGCGCCGGACAAGAAACAGTAAGACATTTTTTTAGAGCAGGTGGTTCTTCGGGAACTATCGCTAAAGCAATGTCAGCATACGATAAAGATTTTAGTGATGCTGTTTACGGTACCGAAAAAGACGGTCGTTATGTTACTGAAAACCGACTGAAGAAGATGCTCTCTCATGAAGTTGACTTAATCGAAAAACGACTGAACAGAGATAAGCATCCCAACAAAATGTTTTTTAGCTACGCCAATACAGTAGCCACAATCGACTTTGCAAAACAATTTAAAGGACACGGATGGGTAGGTATTAGTTACCAAATTGACCCTAACGAAGATTACAACGAAATCATACTTCATATTCGTTTTAAAGAAACGGATGCCAAATTACAACAGGAAACCTTGGGTATTCTGGGTGTAAACCTGATTTACGGTGCTTATTACAAGTACAACGATCCAAAAAAATTACTGCGTTATTTATACGACCATTTAGACAAAGACCAGCTAGAGATTGACACCATCAATTTCTCCGGACCACGATTTGCCGATGTCGACAACCGTTTAATCAGTTTACAATTGGTTAAAAACGGAATGACCGATGCCGTAATGTTCAACCCAAAAGGAAAAAACATTCTTCCGGCTACTATCTTATACAAGAAAAATATTCTTGCGCTAAGAGGAAGTTTCCGCCCGGTTACTAAGGTAAATATGGACATGTACGAGAAATCGATGCGTATGTTTATTGAAGAAAATAAAGTGGATAAAGAAAACACTTTGGTTATTTTCGAAATTACCTTGTCTAACTTGCGTTCGGATGGTGAAATTGACGAAAGAGATTTCATGGATCGCGCCGAATTACTTTGTTCATTAGGACAAACGGTAATGATTTCTAATTTCCAGGAATACTATAAAGTAGTAGAGTATTTTGCTAATTATACTAAAGCCCGAATGGGACTTGCTATGGGTGTCAACAACTTAGTTGATATTTTTGACGAAAAATACTATCGCCATTTGAGCGGTGGAATTCTGGAAGCTTTTGGTAAATTATTCTTCAGAGACATGAAGGTTTTATTGTATCCAATGCTGGACGAAAATGGAGAAATCACCACTTCCGAAAACCTGAAAGTTCATCCCCGAATGAAAGAATTGTACAAATTCTTTAAATTCAACGGAAAAGTAATTGACGTTGAAGACTACAACCCCGAAAACCTTAAAGTATTCTCCCGCGAAGTCCTTAAAATGATTAGTCAGGGAATCCCGGGTTGGGAACCAATGCTTCCTGCCGGAGTTGCTGAAATCATTAAAGAAAAACATCTTTTTGGTTATAATCCTGAAAAAGCATTCGCTGAATAAAAACATAATTTTTCATAAAAAACGCCACAAATTTCTTTGTGGCGTTTTTGCTTATTTAAACATAAGAAAAAACTCAGTATATTAAAAAGTTACATATATTTGGCATAAAACCTAAAAAATGAAATTTCCACTTGCTATTCACCAAAAACCAACTATACTTGAAATATTTTTTATTACAATCATACTCGCTATTACTTTCACACCTTTCATTTATGGGATTGAAACAAAACAACCAAAATTTTGTTTTAGTTTATTTGTAGGTGTAATTCTTCTAAAATTATACAACATCGCTACTGATAACAAATTCACAATTCCAAAAATCATTCAAAAAACAAAATCGATTGGTTTTTATGAAAATTATATTGAAATTTACGAAAATCAAAACCTAATTACTTATAAATGGAACGAATTAGAAGAAATTGAAATTGAAATTTTTGCTTATAAAGGCAGACGTATAGATAGTGATAGCTGGCGTAATGGAATTGAAAACTCAATAAATTTTATTAAAAACGAACAACATTTTGAGTACAGATTTTACATAGAAGATGTTCACCAATTTAAATCTTTAAAAAAACTATTTCACGAAACAATTTTACCTAAATTGGAACAGTTACAGAATTTAAAAGAAATAGGTTTTCTAAAATCTCAATTAAATTTTTCCAGAAACTACAACAATATTAACAATGATGTAGATTATTTATAAAAAAAGCCACAAAGAATTACCCTTGTGGCGTTTTGCTATTATTTCAAAAACGTAAAAATTTGATAACTTAAAAACAAATACTTATCTTTGACGTTAGTATTGAAATTTAGTTTGTGTGATACAAAATTTCGGAGATAAAGAAACTGAGAAAATTTGGAATGGAATTCAGTCCAGAAAATTACCTTCTGAAATTCAAAACGTTGCAAGACGAAAACTAAGAATGATTAATAATGCTCAGAATATTAATGATCTTAGAATTCCTCCAGCAAATCATCTGGAAAAACTAAGTGGAAATTTATCTGGGTTTTATAGCATAAGAATTAATAATCAATGGAGAATTATTTTTAATTGGAAAAACGACAATGCTTCTGAAGTTCAAATAGTAGATTATCATTAAAAATGAAATTATGGAAACGTTAAAAAACATACATCCCGGAGAAATTCTAAAAGAAGAATTTCTCGAACCATTAGGAATTACAGCTTACCGATTAGCAAAAGAAACCTTTATTCCACAAACAAGAGTTGGAGAGATTCTTAAAGGAAATAGAAGAATAACTGCCGACACCGCTTTACGCTTATCAAAATATTTTGGCACAAGCGCAAAATTCTGGCTTGGACTTCAGGATGATTTTGATTTGGAAGAAGAAAATAGTGCGAAGAAAAAGGATTTTGAAAATATAAAACCAGCAACTCATAACGCAGCATAAAAAAACTAATTGTTAGAAAAAAAACCAAAAACGCCACAAATTCCTTTGTGGCGTTCTTAATTATTTTAAAATCTGAGCTGCGTGCTCTTTGGTTTTTACATTTTCAATCACTTCATCAATGATTCCGTTTTCGTCGATTACAAAAGTGGTTCTGTGAATCCCGTCATATTCGCGTCCCATGAATTTTTTAGGTCCCCAAACGCCAAAAGCTTCAATGACTGATTTATCTTCGTCAGCCAATAACGGAAAAGGAAATTCGTATTTTTCTTTGAATTTGGCCTGCGCTTTTGCTGAATCAGCACTTACACCTAACAATGCGTAATTATTAGCTTTAAAACGCTCAAAATTGTCTCTTAAATCACAGGCTTCGGCAGTACAGCCTGGCGTATTGGCTTTTGGATAAAAGAAAACTACTAATTTTTTGCCTTTATAATCTTCTAATTGATGTGGCTTTCCGTCTTGGTCAACTCCAAAAAAATCGGGAGCCTTATCGCCTTTTTTTAATGTTATCATATTTTGTAAGTTGTGAGTTAAGGGTTATGAGTTGGTAAACTTAATTATTTAAAAATTGATAATGACTTTTGAAATTGTCATTGTAATTGATTTTTTGCCATTACCAATGAAATTTCTTTTCTTTACAATTCAAAATTAAACTATAATGACCAAACAAGAACGGGTAACATTTGTTATAAATACGTTAAAAGAATTTTACCCTACTATCCCAATTCCTTTAGACCATAAAGATCCTTATACACTACTAATTGCTGTTTTACTTTCGGCTCAATGTACCGATGTGAGAGTAAACCAAATCACACCTTTGCTTTTTGCCAAAGCCGATAATCCGTATGATATGGTAAAAATGTCGGTAGAAGAAATTAAGGAAATTATTCGTCCTTGCGGCTTATCCCCAATGAAATCAAAAGGAATTTATGGTTTGTCACAAATTTTGATCGAAAAACATGATGGCAAAGTACCTCAGAGTTTTGAAGCCTTGGAAGAACTACCTGCTGTAGGACACAAAACCGCCAGTGTGGTAATGTCGCAAGCATTTGGAGTCCCTGCTTTTCCGGTAGATACGCATATTCACCGATTGATGTACCGTTGGAATTTATCAAACGGAAAAAGTGTGGTTCAAACCGAAAAAGACGCCAAACGTTTGTTTCCGGAAGAACTATGGAACGATTTGCATTTACAAATTATCTGGTATGGTCGCGAATATTCGCCCGCTCGTGGTTGGGAGTTAGAAAAAGATGTCATCACAAGAACTATTGGACGAAAAACAGCTTTAGACGGCTATAAAAAGTAAATCTCACTAAAATTTCCTGATGAACTTAGTGAGATTTACAAAACAGCTATTCCTAGCTTAATCAGTTAGCAATAAATTCAATTTTTTTACCATCTACTTTTATCAAGTGCAATGCTTTTGAATAATTCAACAGAAAAGAAATAACTTCTTTTTTAGGTTTCATCTTTGTAGTAACTAGATTTTTCTTAGAGTAAATTTTTGCCATGTACTATTTTGATTAATTATTTTAAAATAGAACGCGACATGTATTAAATTATTGTCTAATTGGTTAAAATAATTTGATGCTTATCAATTACCTTTCTCAGGTTCATTAAAGCATAACGCATTCTTCCTAAAGAAGTGTTGATGCTAACACCTGTAATTTCCGAAATTTCTTTAAAACTCATGTCCTTATACATGCGCATTATAAGCACTTCTTTCTGATCATCAGGAAGTTCTTCTATTAGTTTTCTAATATCTAATTCAACCTGATTGGCAATTAACTGATTTTCGATCGTAAGTGTATCGTCAGTCATAATTGAAAAAATCGAAAACTCCTCGGTTTCACGATGCAATGGCATTTTTTTGTTTTTTCTAAAATAATCAATGATGAGATTATGAGCAATGCGCATCACCCACGGAAGAAATTTACCTTCCTCATTATAGGAATTTGATTTTAAGGTTTTAATTACTTTTATAAAAGTGTCTTGAAAAATATCATTTGCGACATCTCTATCGGATACTTTTGAATATATAAAACCATAAATTTTAGATTCGTGTCTTTTGATTAATGTAGCTAAGGCTTCTTCGTTACCTGCAACATAATCCTGTACCAACAAGGCGTCTGGAATTTGAATATCAGCTATCATAGTAATACTTTTTAGTAAGAGTTAAATTCGGGTATTATTTTCTAAAAAGTAGTTTTATACTATAGGCGCTTCTATTTTAACATTAATTGATTCTTCAAATTTAACAAATAATTGTCTTGCTTGGTAAATAAATTTCACAAAAACTAAACCAAAAAAAAACTTTTACAATATTTTACAAAATATCATTATTATTTTACATTATTTCAACTTAGTTTTTTAAGAACCAAAGCCTTACTGCTTTCAGTTATATGAATACATTCTATTCCATTCTCAGCTATAAAATGTTTACTTTTGTACAAATTTTATTTTTTCTATGAAAGTTGACTTTTCTAAAATAGATCCAAAAAAAAACATAATAATCAAAGGAGCTCAGGTTCATAATTTAAAAAACCTTGATGTTGTAATTCCGCGCAATAAATTAGTGGTCATTACCGGACTTTCCGGTTCTGGAAAATCCAGTTTAGCATTTGATACTTTGTATGCCGAAGGACAACGCCGTTATGTAGAAAGTTTGTCTTCTTATGCCCGACAATTTCTTGGAAGATTGGACAAACCTAAAGTTGAATATATCAAAGGAATTGCTCCTGCCATAGCCATTGAACAAAAAGTAAATACCACCAATGCGCGTTCAACTGTTGGAACCTCGACCGAGATTTACGATTACATGAAATTATTGTACGCTCGAATTGGACGAACTTTTTCTCCGGTTTCAGGACGTGAAGTCAAGAAAAACACAGTTTCGGATGTTATTACAGATGTCAAAAACTTAGAACTCAACAGCAAATGGCTACTTCTTGCCCCTATTCATCTCGAAGAAGGAAGACCACTTGAAGACAAATTAAAAGTGTTGCTTCAACAAGGTTTCTCCAGAATATTAGTCAATAATGAAACTGTTCGCCTCGACGAAATAGACCAACATTCGCTGGACAATAAAGATATCCTTTTAATTGTAGACCGAATTGTAGTTAAAGACGAGGAAGAATTCTACAACCGTCTTGCCGATGCTGTGCAAACTGCTTTTTATGAAGGGAAAGGAATTTGTTATTTGCAGGAATTAAATTCAGAAAAGCGATTCGATTATTCGAATAATTTTGAACTGGACGGAATTACATTTTTAGAACCTAATGTGCATTTATTTAGTTTCAACAATCCTTATGGAGCCTGCCCAAGTTGTGAAGGTTATGGAAACATCATTGGAATTGATGCCGAACTAGTTATTCCTAACACCAGTTTATCTATTTACGAAAATGCTATTTTTCCCTGGCGTGGCGAAAGCATGAGTTGGTATCGGGACCAATTGGTGAACAGTGCCTATAAGTATGATTTTCCTATTCATAAACCTTATTTTCAGTTAACTGAAGAACAAAAAGAATTAATTTGGACCGGGAATTCTTATTTTCAGGGACTGAATGATTTTTTCAAAGAACTGGAAGAGAAAAATTACAAGATTCAAAACCGCGTGATGTTGTCACGTTACAGAGGAAAAACCAAATGCCAAACCTGCAAAGGGAAACGTTTGCGTGTCGAAGCTTCTTATGTAAAAATAAATGGGAAAACTGTTTCTGATTTGGTTGATTTACAAATCAGGCATTTAGTTGATTTCTTTAAAAATTTAGATTTAAACCAATACGAAAAACAAATTGCCAAGAGATTATTAGTCGAAATCAATAATCGTTTATCATTTTTAACCGAAGTTGGTTTGGATTATTTGACATTGAATCGAAATTCAGCTACACTTTCCGGAGGAGAATCACAGCGTATTAATTTAGCGACCTCACTAGGCAGTAGTTTAGTAGGATCGATGTATATTTTGGACGAACCGAGCATTGGTTTACACCCAAAAGACAGCGAACGTTTGATTAAAGTTTTATTGTCACTACGTGATTTAGGCAATACTGTTATTGTTGTAGAACACGACGAAGACATCATGAAAGCCGCCGATATGATTATCGATATTGGTCCTGAAGCCGGAACTTTTGGAGGTGAATTAGTCGCCCAAGGAGATTTTAAAGAAATACTGAAATCGACATCGCTAACAGCAAAGTATTTGAATGGAGATTTAGAAATTGCGGTTCCTAAAAAACGCCGTTCTTTTAAAAACCATATCGAAATAAAAGGTGCCAGAGAAAACAACCTTCAAAATATTGATGTCACATTTCCGTTAGATGTCCTTACGGTAATTACCGGAGTTTCAGGAAGTGGAAAAAGTACCTTAATCAAGAAAATTCTGTTTCCGGCAATGCAAAAAAAACTGGATAATGCCGGTGAAAAAGCAGGTCAGTTTACTGAAATGACAGGATCATTTTCGCAAATAAAACACATTGAATATGTCGATCAAAATCCGATAGGCCGAAGTTCGCGTTCAAATCCGGTTACTTATATTAAAGCTTATGACGACATCAGAGACTTATTTGCTAAAGAAAAATTGTCTAAAATAAGAGGTTATCAGGCCAAACATTTCTCTTTTAATGTCGATGGTGGTCGTTGTGAAACCTGTAGCGGTGAAGGAACCATCAATGTAGAAATGGTTTTCATGGCCGATGTTCAATTGCCTTGTGAAACCTGTAACGGAAAACGCTTTAAAAAAGAAGTACTCGAAGTGGCTTTTGAAGGCAAAAACATCAACGATATTCTAACAATGACTATTGATGATGCGGTACAGTTTTTTGAAACGCACAAGCAAAATAAAATTACCCAAAAACTAAAACCGCTGCAAGATGTTGGTTTAGGTTATGTACAATTAGGACAATCTTCTTCTACCCTTTCCGGTGGCGAAGCACAACGTATCAAATTGGCTTCTTTTTTGGTAAAAGGCGCCACGAAAGACAAAGCCTTATTTGTTTTTGACGAACCAACAACGGGTTTACATTTTCATGATATTAAAAAGCTGCTGGCGTCGTTTGATGCCTTAATCGAAAAAGGACATTCATTGTTAGTCATAGAACACAACCTCGACCTGATTAAATGTGCTGATTGGATTATCGACTTAGGCCCCGAAGGAGGTGAAAACGGAGGACAACTATTAGCCGTAGGAACACCTGAAGAAATTGTAAAAAACAAAAAATCAATTACCGCCAAGTATCTCAAAGAAAAACTATAAAAACAAAAAACTCCGTCCCGATAGCTATCGGGACGGAGTTTTTTGTTTTCATTATCAATTATTTAACCATAACATTTGTCTTCAAAAGTATTTCCATCTTCATCGACAGCAATTATAATTTTTCTTTCTTTTTTAGCTTCAAATGACTTATAAGCCCAGGGAATTGACCACAAGCCGAAAGTAGCGCAGGAAATCCAAAAATTCAAACGATGATTTACCTTAGTTGGTTTTTTAGACAAAACCACAAAAGGCAATTTATCATTGACTTCCTCGACTACAAAACCTTTCTTAATCTTTTGAGCTAAAGACAACCTTAAATTTTCATTTTTAATAAGTGTAATGTTTTTCATGATTGGGGGTGGTATTATGAGGGATTAATACTTATTCAACAACAATAAAACTGTCACAAATTTAATACCAGAATTCAACATTTTCAATACCCACTTTTAGTGATTTATTATATCAAAAAAAACACAATCATAAAATTTATCTTACCACCTTAAATTTTTTCAATAAACCATCAATAACTTCATTAATTTGAGGCGAAATAACAAACTTATAATTCAAATACACATAAGCTATAGTCACCAAAATTGATTTTAAACAAATGCCAATAATGGAATTTAAAGGAAACTGCCAAAAATAAAATAACACAAACAAAACAAAAGTAAGCCCTAATGAATATAATGTCTGATTTGTAAAAGGGTATAAATGCAATCTCTTTACAACAAACATTAACTTGGCCAAACTATACAACGTAATGGACAACAAAGTAGCAAATGCCGAACCTATAATGCCATACATTGGAATAAAAATCATGTTCAACACCACAGTAAGAAAAACCAAAACAACTCCTAAAAACAGTACTGCACGATAATATTTTGTATTGAATATAATGGCATTATTATTCCCAAGAATCAAATCAAAATACTTCGATAAACCAATCATAAACACCACTAAAATACCACCACCATATTCTTTAGGAATCATTTCATACAACTGACTGATATTAACAAAGATACACAACATTACATAACCACCGACAATTTGCAAATTAATAGAGGTCTTTTTATACAAATCATTCAATTCATCATGCTTTTCCTCATGCATCAATTTTGCCGTAATAGGATATACAATTTGGTGCATGGCTCTACTAGGAACTGAAATCACCAGAGCAATATATGTCGCAACGGAATAATAAGCAATATTTTCAATTTTGATATATTGATTCAACATTAATTTATCAATATCTAACAACAAACTCGCTACTCCTCCTGATAAAATGATAAAAAAAGTATAGACCAAAATGTCCTTTGAATTATGAGGAACAGAAAGTTGAAAATTGGGTTTTTTTAGATAAAAAGCATAAAACATTGTTGCCAGAAAAGCTACGAAGTAAATTACTGCCGTCACATAAATAAAGTCAATAGCGCTAATCCATTTGTAATACACGCCAACCAATGCAAATAATGAAAACAATCGTAAACCTACTTCTTTGATAAAGTTCCCAAATACCGAATGCATTTGCACCCTTGCCCAGGCATAAAAAATTTCGAAATAAGCCATACAAATACCAATGAAGGGTATCAGCCATAAAAAATCTTTTACAATTGGATTTACCTTTGACAAATAATCTGAAATATCATTGTAAAAAATCAAATAAATCAATAACAACGGAATGGACAACAATAGTGGGACCAAAACCGCAAAGGACAAAAACTGATCTTCTTCTTTATCATTCCTGCATTGGGAAAAAAACTTTACTAGCGTATTTTGCATTCCAAAAGCCAGCAAAGGCATAATTATAGCTGCCGCCGAAAGGATATAATTACTCAAAGCATAATAAGTAGCTCCTAAAAAATACGGATATAAATAAATGGTATTTATCGCCCCTATCCCAAAACCTATGTAAGTAAGTATTGTATTTTTTAATGACTGATTTAATACAAGTCCCATTTATGAGTGTGAAATTAGAAGTTAGAAGTTAGAAGTTGTACCAATTGCTCAGTCAAATATTTCCTCGAGTATTTTTGTAATCCAATACCATGAGATTGTAATTTCCCTTCCAGATATTGATTATAAAAGTCCAAAATTAGTTTTTTCAATTTTACTTTTTCAGAATAATCAAAAAACACTCCGGTATTGGTATTGGTAATAATTTCTGCAAAATCAGAACCGTTTGGTCCTATCGCAATAATTGGTCGGTTAGATACCATATATTCAAACAATTTCCCGGGAATAATGCTCTTTGTTTCCTCAGAATCAATTTCGATCAATAATAAAACCTGTGATTTTCTTTGATGCGCTATAGCTTCCTGATGCGAAACATATCCTAAATTATTCAAATAGTCATTCAAACCAAAATCAGCAATAGAATCCAAAACTTCCTGACTTACTGCGCCAATTAGTTTAATTTCTAAATGGGATTTGAAATCGGGAATTTCAGCCGCTAATTCAACTAAAGATTTCCATAATAATTTTGGATTCCTTGCCGAAAGAAAAGAGCCGATATGAGCCAAAGAAAACTTAGTATCTAAAGTTTGTTTCTCTACTTTTTCTACGTCAAAACCATTGGTGATTACAGCAATTGGTTTGGCAGTAAGAGCCTGAAATTCGGTTTTAGTAGTTTTACTGGTAACAATAATTGTATCTGCCGTATTCAAAACTGCCGATTCTAAATCCTTGTGTTTTTTGGCAGCGTAATTAGACAATCGCAACGATTTGTGGTATCCAATAGTAGTCCAGGGATCTCTAAAATCGGCAAACCATTTTAGATTTAATTTCTTTTTCAATTCCAATCCAATCAAATGCAAACTATGCGGAGGACCTGAAGTAACAATAGTATCAATATTATTTTCAGTAATGTACTTTTCTAAATAAGTAACCGAAGGTTTTACCCAAAAAAAACGGGCATCCGGAATAAATAAATTACCACGAATCCAAAGAAAAACTTTATCTAAAAACGATTGTTTTTTTTGGTTGGGAATAATCCCGGAGTTCATCTTTTTGGTTTTATTCTTCGATAAAAAAGAAGCCAATTGATAAGGTTCAAATATTTTCTGTTTAAGAATAGTAGCCTTATCCGAAACTTCTTTTACCAGGTTTTCATCAACAATCGGATAAGTAGGATTCTCAGGAATATAAACTATCGGCTGAACGCCAAAATCAGGCAAATATTTAACAAATTTAAGCCAACGCTGCACCCCCGGACCTCCTGCCGGTGGCCAATAGTAAGTTATTATAAGAACTTTTTTTGATTCCAAAGCTTTAAAGGAATTAAGTTTAATAATTAAAATCCAAAATCGTTAACCAACAATCTTTGACCCTTTTTTTCTTTCATAATAAACTCCTCCTATTAACAACAACAGCATTCCTGCACCACTAATAAGTGTGATAGTACTTCCTGTTTTGATAACTTCTGGCTCAAATTTAAATTCTACAGTATGAGCTCCCGCCGGAAGCATCATCGCTCTTAAAACATAGTCTACAGGGAAATGTTCGGTTTTTACACCATCAACATAAGCATTCCAACCTTTCTCATAATAAATTTCAGAAAAAACAGCCAAACCTTCTTTCTTACTATTCGAAATATATTTGATGTAATTCGGTTTATACACTCGTAACTGAATCGTTCCTGTTGTATCTAAATTGTGTTTTAAACTCGCATTTTTAAATTTACCTTTGTTCAATTGTGCATTAAAAACAGCTATTTTTTTAGTATTCAAATGATCCAATGCTTTCATTTCGGCATTAACATTGTTCACTACTTTAACATCACTTACAAACCAGGCATTTCCATTGGCATCTGGATTAGAAGTTGGAAATTCCTTACCGTCTTTATCGGTTTGAATCACATATTTTACATTCAACATATTCAATATTTCCAAATTGTTTTTGGCAATCTGGTAATCAAACAATTGTTGCATTCTTTGTGGTTTAGCAGCATGGTAACCTCCAATTGACTTGTGGAAATACGAAGCTCTTGCACTGGAGAAGTTTCCATTTACCTCAAAAACACGGTAATGAGTAGTATCTTTTAAGATTTGGGCATCAGAAGGTGTTTCCTGAAAAGGAACTTCTACCTCTCTTCCGCTTACAAAATCCTTAGCAGAAACATATTTTTTGTCCACAAAAAACAAATCGGCAACCATAAACAAACCTACTAAAATGATAGCGGTGTTTTGGGCAATTTTATCTTTAATAAGCATCCATAAAACGCCGGCTGTCAAAACAATTAAAAACGCTGAACGCAATAAATCGGCGCTGAACAATGTTTTTCTGTCACTTTTAAGTGCATCAACAAAACTAGGTCCATAACTTTCGGTATAATAACTATCACCGGCTCCTGAGAAACTAAACATGCTTTTGCACAAAAACAAAATCACAATAGTCCCAAAACCAATAGCCGCTGTTTGCCATAATCCTTCCCATTGTTTCTTTTTGTCTGCCTTAAAAAAGGATTGCAATCCCATTACTGCCAAAACAGGGAAGCACAATTCTAAAATTACCTGAATAGAGGAAACCGCTCTAAACTTATTGTACATGGGTACATGATCAATAAAGAAATCGGTTAATATGGAGAAGTTTTTCCCCCAGGAAAGTAACAAAGCCACAGCAGCTCCCGAAACGAAAACATATTTTATTTTTCTGTCATCTATAATTAAAGCTAAAATCCCTAAGAAGAAAACCACCACACCAATATATGCCGGAGCAGCAACAATTGGTTGGTCTCCCCAATAAGTTGGCATTCCGCTAACAAAATCAGCTGCCTGCCCTTCAGGAACACCCTGACTTATCATAAAATTATACATGCTGCTGTCTGTCCCTAAAGCTTCGTGATTAGAACCTCCAAAAAGCCTTGGCGCAATCAGGTTAAAACTCTCGGCAACACCATAGCTGTATTCCGTAATATAATCACGGGTCATTGCACTCGTATCAGTGCTGCTGGAACCATCAGGATTAAAAGTCAAATCGCTTTTTCCACGAGTACTAAAATTAGCATATTCAGCTGTAGCCAATAAATTTGTTGCATTGGCACCAATAGCAAAAATTCCTGCAATGGCAAGAACTCCAATTGCCGTTAAAAACGATTTATATTCTTTTTCTTTTATAAAATTAAAAGCAAAATAAGCTGAAAGAATCAACAGAAAAAACAACAAATAATACGTCATTTGAAAGTGATTCGCATTAATTTCTAATGCCGTCGCTATCATTGTAAGCAAACCGCCAATGACATATTTTTTCCTGTAAACCAGTATAAAACCGGCTATTACCAATGGCATATAAGCAATGGCGTGAGCTTTGGCATTGTGACCAACGCCTAAAATAATGATGAGATAAGTAGAGAAACCAAAGGCAATGGCTCCAAAAAAAGCTTTTAAAGGATCGGTTTTTAAGACCAATAACAAACCGTAAAATCCTAAAAAATATAAAAATAAATAATCGGCAGGACGAGGTAAAAATCGTAATACATCATCCACTGCACCTATAAAATCATATGGATATTTAGCTCCTAGTTGATAAGTAGGCATTCCCCCAAAAGCTGAATTGGTCCAATATGGCTCAACATGTTCCGAAGCCCGAAAATCGTTTTGTTCCTTGGCCATCCCCGTATATTGGGCAATATCCGATTGGAAAATTTGTTTTCGTTGAAGTACCGGGTAAAAATAAATTAGTGAAACTAATACAAAACCAAGAATGGCAATAGCGTGCGGGTAAAACCTATTTATTATTTTCAATTTTCGGGGATTTTATTAAAATATGATTTTTATGTGGGACAAATTTAGTCTATTTCTTCGTAATCCACATAATCTCCTACTTTTTTGGTCTCCCTAGTTTGTTTTACGTTTTGAGTATTATAAATAGAGGTTTCTCCTTCCTGATTATTTTGCCAGGAATCCTGATACTGACGCTGTTGTTGCTGCATGTTTTCTCCCGCTTTCTCTACAACTTTTTTAACCAATACCGGCAAAAACAATTTTGCCAAAAATTTAAAAATATAATAGAAAGTGATAATATAAAACAGCGTTCTTATAAATCCTGAAAATGATGCTTCTTGCATAACCAAATATTTTTTAGCAAAATTAACAAATACTGAATTCAAAAACAGATTATCATTCTTAAATAAATAATAAAATATAGTACATTTGGGAAGCCTATTACTTTTAAACCCCGAAGATCATGTCTCAATTCAAATATTTATTGGTTTTAGCCCTAAGTATGTTTGCCAAAGAAATTTACGCACAACACACTGATGAGATTAACTCTAACAGACCCGGAGAAACCATGTCAGCTTATGCTGTTGGGAAATCAGTAATTCAGGTAGAAACTGGTATTTATGGCATTAAAGAAAACCACAGTTTATTAGGTTATGATGCTAACGGATATGGCTTGGATTTGAATTTGCGTTACGGTCTTTTGATGGAAAAACTAGAAGCAATTGCCGACATTCAATATCAAAAAGAAGATTTCACATTGCCTTATGAACAATACAGCAAATCGGCATTAAAACAAACGGTTTTAGGAGCTAAATACCTCATCTTCGACCCGTATAAAAATTACGAAAAAAAAATCAACATATACAGCTGGAAAGCTAACCATGCCTTCAATTGGCACCAATTAATTCCTGCAGTTTCTGTTTTTGCAGGTGCTAATTTTACAATGAAAAACAATCCGTATGCTTTTTCACCTGATGCCATGATTTCGCCAAAAGTTATGTTGATTACACAAAACCACTTAGGTGACGGCTCCTGGGTTTTTGTAACCAATATTATTGCCGATTATATTGCAACCGATTATCCAAGTTACGGCTACATCATCACTTTAACCAAAGGTTTAGGTCGAAAATGGTCAGGATTTGTTGAAAATCAAGGCTACAAAAGTGATTTTTACAGCGATGCCATCTTTCGTGGCGGAGCAGCCTTTCTGTTAAGCAAAAACATGCAAATAGACGCCTCAATTAGTCATAATCTAAAAGACACTCCTAGTGTATTTTATGGCGGAGTTGGATTTTCATGGCGATATGACACCAACTATAAAGAAGTACGAATCAACTTAGACGACGCTCCTTCTCAACCAAGATCGGTTCGAAAAGCAGCTAAAAAAGACCAAAAACGAAAAGACGCAATACAATAGAAAAGAAACAATTACAATGATTACAATAAAAGAAGCAAAAACAAAAAAAGAACTAACCGAATATATTAAATTCCCATTTTCTTTATACAAAAACAATGAATTTTGGGTTCCGCCCTTAATCAATGACGAATTAGAATCTTTTGATAAAACAAAAAACCCGGCCTTCGAAAATGCCGAGGCTTACTTTTATCTTGCTTACAGAAACAACGAAATTGTAGGTCGTATTACAGCCATTATTAATTGGGCAGAAGTAAACGGACAACAAAAGAAAAAAGTACGTTTTGGCTGGTTTGATGTAATCAATGACATCAGTGTAACCGAAGCTTTACTTGAAAAAGTTTACGAATTAGGAAGAAAAAACAACTTAGAATATGTTGAAGGCCCAATGGGATTTTCAAACTTGGATAAAGTTGGGGTTTTAACCGAAGGCTTTGACCAACTGGGAACCATGATTACCTGGTACAATCATCCGTACTATGCTTCTCATTTTGAACAACTGGGCTATGTGGTTGAAAAAGAATACATAGAAAGCAAATTCCCTTTTTCAAACGTACAACCTGAGTTTTTTCAAAAAGCCAATGAATTAGTCAAAAAAAGATACCAATTAAAGGCTTTGAACTTTAAATCGACCAAAGAAATCATGCCTTACGTGGATAAAATGTTTGATTTATTCAATACTTCTTATGCTAATTTATCCTCATTTGTAGCTATTTCCGATGTACAAAAAGAATATTTCAAAAAGAAATACATCAGCTTCATCAATCCGGAATACATCAAATTTGTAGAAGACAAAGACCAGAATATTGTCGCTTTCAGTATTGTGATGCCTTCATTTTCAACAGCTCTGCAAAAAGCCAAAGGCAAATTATTACCTTTTGGATTATTCCATTTACTAAAAGCTAAAAAACAAAGTAAAGATGTAATATTCTATCTAATCGGAGTACATCCTGAATACCAAAACAAGGCCGTAACAGCAATTATTTTCAACGAATACTACGATACTTTTAAAGCAAAAGGAATTGAAAACTGTTTTAGAACTCCTGAACTTGCCGATAACGTAGCGATTCACAACCTTTGGAAACATTTTGACCCAAAAGTACACTGCCGCAGAAAAACATTCAGAAAGAACCTTTAGTTCAATTTACAGTCGCAGTCTTCAGAAAGCAGAATTCACACAGCAACTAATTAAATCCATAAAAAAACCATTCGCTTTGCGAATGGTTTTTTTATTTTCATTTGGAAGCTTTCTGCTTTCTGCTCTTTCTGAAGACTGCTACTGCTACTGCTACTGCTAATTAAGCCTAAGCTTCCATATCAACCGTAGTCTTCTCAGCAATTGCTTTGTAAGTTCCGTTTACTAATTTCTCACGAATCGCTTCAAAAGCAGTCAGTGTTTCATTAATATCTTCAATTGTATGAGATGAAGTAGGAATCATTCTCAACAGGATAATTCCTTTTGGAATAACCGGATAAACTACAATCGACAAGAAAATACCATAATTCTCTCTCAGGTCGTTCACCATTACCATTGCTTCAGGAATAGATCCTTCAAGATATACCGGAGTAATACAAGTATTAGTATCTCCAATATTGAATCCTTTTTCTTTTAATCCGTTTTGCAACGCATTAACATTTACCCAAAGTTTATCTTTAATTTCTGAAGACTGACGCAACAATTCCAAACGTTTCAATGAACCAATTGTCTGAATCATTGGTAATGCTTTAGCAAACATTTGCGAACGTAAGTTGTATTTTAAATAATCAATAACATCTTTATCAGCTGCTACGAAAGCTCCAATATTAGCCATCGATTTTGCAAAAGTCGAGAAGTAAACATCAATTCCGTCCTGACAACCTTGCTCCTCACCTGCTCCGGCACCTGTTTTTCCAAGTGTACCAAATCCGTGTGCATCATCCACTAAAAGACGGAAATTGTACTTTTCTTTCATAGCAACAATTTCTTTCAACTTTCCTTGTTGTCCACGCATTCCAAAAACACCTTCGGTAATGAATAAAATTCCTCCTCCGGTTTCTTTAGCCATTTTAGTAGCACGTTGCAGGTTTTTCTCCATACTCTCTAAATCATTGTGCTTGTATGTAAAACGCTTACCCATGTGCAAACGAACACCATCAATAATACAGGCATGAGAATCAACATCATACACAATAATATCATTCTTAGTCACCAAAGCATCAATAATAGAAACCATTCCCTGGTATCCAAAATTCAACAAATAAGCTGATTCTTTCATTACAAATTCAGCCAATTCATTTTCTAATTGCTCGTGATAAGTAGTGTGACCACTCATCATACGGGCTCCCATTGGGTAAGCAGCACCAAACTGAATTGCAGCATCAGTATCTGCCTGACGCACCTCAGGATGATTGGCTAAACCTAAATAGTCATTCAAACTCCAGTTCAAAATATCTTTTCCACCAAACTTCATTCTAGGCCCTAATTCTCCTTCTAATTTTGGAAATACAAAATATCCCTCTGCCTGCGATGCCCATTTTCCTAACGGTCCTTTATTGCTTTGAATCCTTTCGAATAAATCTTTTACCATAATATATCCAGTAATAATTTTAATTTTAAGAGTTTGCAAAAATAATTATTTAAATTTTATTATTGGATTTAAAGTAAATTTATTTTAGATGGAGCTAAATGTCCCCATATTTATTTACTTTTTCACACGCTCTCCGCTATATCTCTTGCGCCTCGTTAAAGAAACGAGCCACAAGAGGATGCCGCTGCCATCGGGGCTAGAAATAAAAATCTATGACTGAAGTCATTTCTCACCCATTTTAATTACTAAAATATATCACTTTTGTTTTTTTTTGTAATTTTAGTATTACATTTACTAAATAAATGAAAAACATTCACAAATTCAAAAAACTAAAACTTTGAAAAAAACCCTCTTTCTGTTATTTATTGTTACATCTATTTCCTTTTCTCAAAATCAGAAAACATTAAAAGATATTCCTAAAAACTACCACCTAATTGAATTAAACTCTGTAGATTTTAAAAACAATAATTTTACTCAAAAAACCGTTTTTAAATACAATGAAAATGGAACAATTAAAAGTTTTGAAATATCAAGTAAAACATTCCATATAAACAACTTAATCAACTACAAGAATGGACTTATTTCGGAAATTTTATTTGACAATTCAAATTCTGACTTAAGCTCTATAAGTATTTTTAATTATAAAGATGGAAAGCTTTCGACTATTTTTTCCAAAAGAACCAGTACTAAAAAACCTAAAAATTATGAACAAATTACATCAACACAATATTTTTCTTATATAGAAAACTGTATTGAAATTACAACAGAAAGTAAAGACAATAGATTACCTACAAAAAAAGAAATAATACATTTAGATTCTAATGGTAATTTCTTAAAAGAAACAAATGACCAATATGATATTCCCATTTTTACTTATGACAACCAGATAAATCCTATCGACTTGGTTTATCCAAAATATCTAATTGGGCATGTAAAATTAGGATCTGGAAATATTCTAACTGAAGGAGAAGACATTGCTTATAAATATATTTACAACTCATATGGTTTACCAATTGAAGAAAATAAATTTGAAAAAGGTAAACTTATTAAAACCACAAAATACACATATAAATAAAACTTTGGCTTTTTAATAATCTATCCTCCCAGCTGGCGCGAGCGTCTCGCTCTTGCACAAAAAGAAATTTTAGACAATCAAATTCAAAAATCTGCTGGAATCTGTTCAATCTGCGTGCCATTTTTATACCTTTCCTAAACCAATTTTATAATCATCTGGTTCTCGTTTGCAACGAGAACCTACTTACTTATCAAAACAAAATAAAGCGTTTGCAACGCGACTCATGTACAGCTAAATAATTTAGCAAACGTGATTGCTTCGTTCCGATAACTATCGGAACTCTTAATGACTCGGCTCATGAAGTTACTTTATAAATAAAATCCTTTATGAATCTTTGTGTCGCCTTTGAGTATCTTTGTGAAACACCAACTTTTCACGCACTAAAAAATGAACAACAACAGAGTCTATAAAATGTCCTTTGCCAGTGTGTATCCACATTACATTGCTAAAGCGGAGAAAAAAGCCCGTAGCAAACAAGAAGTAGATGAAATTATATTTTGGCTCACTGGATACAACGAACAAAGCCTACAAGAACTGCTCGACAATAAAACCGACTTTGAAAATTTCTTTGCAAAAGCGCCACAAATCAATCCCAATGTTTTTAAAATCACTGGTGTTATTTGCGGCTACCGCGTGGAAGAAACCGAAGACAAACTGATGCAGCAAATTCGTTATTTAGATAAATTAATTGACGAATTGGCAAAAGGAAAATCAATGGAGAAAATTTTAAGAAAACAAATCCATTCCTAACTCAATATTTATATATTTGTCGGCATCACAACATCAATAATCCACTATGTATAAATAACTTACAAAACACTACAACCCACCCCAAACCTCAAAATAAACCTACAATGAACCAACCAAAAAACCATTACCAACTAACCACCAACCCTTATTTTGAGAATAAAAAACTACCTTTTATTTATTTTAACCTTAGTATTATTTTCCTGTAGTCAGGACGATAACATCACCGAAGAACAACCTACCGATCAAACTACACAGCAAGCCACCGGCCCGCAATCCGGCGTTGTACTTACTTTTGATGACGATTATGTAGACGAATGGTATGCTGTCAACACGCTTTTACAACCTTACAACTGGAAAGCGACCTTTTTTGTTACAAAATTCAATCAATTATCCGGAGCCAAAATTCAGGAACTTAAAGACTTAAAAACTCAGGGACACGAAATTGGAGCACATGGGGTAAATCACTTAAATGCACCAAATTACATTTCTGCAAACGGAACAGCAGCTTATCTTAATGATGAAATTTTCCCGATGTTGGATTCAATGCGTGAAAACAATTTGACACCCACTTCTTTTGCTTATCCTTATGGCGCAAGAGATAAAACAAGCGACAATTTACTTCTTAATGAATTCCAAATCATCAGAGGAACTACTTACGACTTGATGAATCCGGCTTATCAAAACTGTTATTTCGATAATAACAGACTGGTTTTTGGTCTTGGCATCGACAATAATTACGCTCATTTTAGTGTTTCCTATTTCTTATCACTTTTAGAATACGCAAAATACAACAACAAAATTGTGATTTTCTATGCCCACAAACCAGTTTCCACTGTTAAAAACAGCTACGAAACCGAATATCAAACACTAATTGAAATTTGCAATTATGTCAAAAAGAACAAAATGAAATTTTACAAAATTTCCGAACTGTATACTTTGCAAAAAAGTACTTAAAATGCCCTATCTTTGAAGTGTATCTCAATACTTCAATCCATGTCAAACAACCCAAAAGAGTTAAAACTCGCCGTTTTAATAGATGCCGATAATGTTCCCTACAGTAATGTAAAAGGAATGATGGAAGAAATCACCAAATTTGGTACTCCTACCACCAAACGTATTTATGCCGACTGGACAAAACCCAATGCTAACGGCTGGAAAGCGGTTTTACTGGAACATGCCATCACTCCTATTCAGCAATACAGCTATACCACAGGCAAAAACTCATCGGATTCTGCCTTGATTATTGATGCCATGGATTTATTGTATTCGGGTAAATTAGACGGTTTTTGTATAGTTTCCAGCGATTCTGATTTCACGCGTTTGGCTATTCGATTGAGAGAATCAGGCATGAAGGTCATTGGAATTGGAGAGCAAAAAACCCCAAAACCTTTTATTAGCGCCTGCGACCGATTTATTTTCCTCGAAGTTTTAGACGGTGCTATCAAGAAAAAATCACCTAAAAACACCATCGATACCAAGAAAACAGTCGAAAAAACAGCTGCTAAAACCCCTGAAAAGCCAGCACAAAAACCGCTTAACAAAATTGACGAACCTACTATTGAATTAATAGAATCAACCATTGAAGACCTTGCAGATGATGCCGGCTGGGCATTCCTGGGCGATGTGGGAAACCTGATTGTAAAGAAAAAACCGGAATTTGACCCAAGAAATTATGGCTTTTCAAAACTAACTCCGATGTTAAAATCGCTTACTGATATTCTTGAAATCGACGAAAGAGATTCAGACAAAAAAGGAATCAAACATGTATATGTTCGTTTGTTTTTTTAGCTAACTAATTCCTTAACAATCTTGTACAAAAGTTCTTTTTGAACGGGTTTCGAAATATAATGATTCATTCCTATTTCGGCAACACGCAATTTAGTGCTCTCCATTACGTCCGCCGTTACAGCAACAATAGGAATGCGTGCATTTTCAATCCCTACTGCTCCATTCCTAATGGCAATTGTGGCTTCATAACCGTCCATAACAGGCATTTGGAGATCCATTAGTACTAAATCAATTTTATGATTCTGAAAAACATCTAAACCTTCTTGCCCGTTATTAGCAAAAACTACCGTGGTATTCAACCATTTTTTGGTTATCATTTTAATTACCATTTGGTTCATCGAATTGTCCTCTACAACCAAAATAGTTTTGCCGCCTAAATCATAAACTTCTGACTGAACAGTAACAATTTCGACCTTTTTTTGCTCCGCAATATCATAATCAAGAATAATTTGACAAGTAGTTCCTTTATTGACCTCACTATTGATTTCAACAGTTCCTCCTTGCAAATCTACCAGTGTTTTTACAATATAAAGTCCTAAACCCAGACCGCCAAATTTTCGTTTATTATCAATACTATGTTGAGAAAAAGAGTCAAAAATACTATCCATTTTTTCTTTCGAAATTCCCACACCAGAATCTAATATTGTCATTATTACAGTGGCTTTGGCATCTGATTTTTTATTTACTTCAACTTTAAATTCAACAAAACCATCCGAAGTAAATTTGATCGCATTATTCAGTACATTATTTAAAATTTGGAACAAACGATTTTCGTCGCCTACAAAATTAGAAAATGCTGTTTCAGGCTTAGTATATTGAAATTTCAATCCTTTGTCTTTTGATTTGACTTTGGCATTGTTCTTCACATTTTTCAAAACTGCAAACAAATCAAACTCTTTTTGTTCCAATTTTAATTCGTTTTTTTCAATTTTAGAAAAATCCAAAATATCATTTACAGAACCCAATAAACTTTGTGAAGAATACTTTATAATTTCGCAATTTTTCTTCACTTTTTTATCCTTGACATCACTAGCAACAGCATCTATCAAATTAGTAATAGCATTTAATGGTGTACGTAATTCGTGACTAATATTCGATAAAAAATAAGATTTTAGTTCATTCATTTCAACCGATTTCACTAAGGCGATTCTGTTGAATTCGTTCTTCTCATTCTTCAGTTTTCGAATCAAATTAGACATTGACAGCGAAAGAAAAACCACCTCTAATCCAGTTCCTATTTTGGAACTATTTTGAGTTGCAAAAGTATTTTCAATCAAGCCTAAATTATTGAGAATAAAAACGCCAAAACCAACAATCAAAAACAGAATACCTATTGTAAACAATATATCAACCGACTTTTTAGTGTAATAAAAATAGCTTATTGAAAAAACAATTAGAAGCAAAAAAACCAAAACCAACAAGTTGACTATTTGATAGCAATAAAACAATGTTGACGGAACGAAAACAGCAAAAAACAGCAAAATCAACAATAGGACATAACTCAATTGGTACATTGAATAAATGGACTTACTATGCTCTTTCACTTTCAAAAACAACTCACTGTATTTTCCCGATAAAAAAGCTGCAATAATTGCTAAAAGAAGCACCGCATGACTGGAAAACCAACCGCCTCCAGGAGTTATATATTGATAAAAATAACCGTCTAATGCAAATTGCAACAAACCTACCGATGCCACGTACAAACTATAGTACAAAAACGTAGATTCTTTTAAACCAATGAAGAAAAAGAAATAAATAATAGCCACAATAGTCAAAATTCCATAAAAAAGTCCAAAAACAAATTGTTCGGTAGAATTAAGAACCAAGAAACCTTCCGGAGAATATAAATTCAGAGGTAATTTAAGCACTTCGCCATCACTTTTAATATGCATAATTAACTTCAAATTTGCCTTAGGAGCTATTTCTAAATCAAACAAAGTCCTTCTATTTGGATGGCTACGCTCCTTAAAAGCCATGGCATCACCACTCACTTTTTTCGTGATTTTTCCTGTAGTTTGATCTAGAATATACAATTCGACCAAATCAGTTATAGGGCGAGCCGTTTCAAAATAATAATGCAACTCCTTGTTTGTAGTATTAATCAAAGAAGTCATTGACCAAAAATTATTTTCAGTAAATCCTAAATAATCGCCTTTCTCTTTTAACTTAACAGGATGAAGCGATTGGAAATTTTTCAAAACAAAATGAACATCTAAATCCTTTTGACCAACATCAACTAATGAAGTATAATCCAATAATGAAATTTTATCAGGCAATACATTCGATTTAAAAACGTACTGCGAATAACTATGGCCATAAATCAATAAAAAAAAGAGTATTGCTACTCTTTTTCTAAAAACTAGAACAGGTTCAATTGTCTTCATTTAATTTTTTTAGGGGTCTTAAAAAGAATTAAAAATCGTATTATCAAAATTCAAAGAATAGTTCTGAATTATTTTTTTTTCAGATTGACAAATTAGGATTATTTTATTAATATTTTCTAAATTATTTCACAACATTATATATTCTTTCTACTTTAGTTTTTCACAAGCTTTTTTATCATGAGAAAAGAATTTTTTATCATTGGCACAGGAATTTTTATCCTTAGTCTTGCAGCACACTTTTTGTTCAAAACCAGTCTATTAATTGCGATTTCTTTATTCATATTATTGGTCATTGGTATTTTTAACTCATTCCAGCACAAACACAGTATTCTTAGGAACTTCCCTGTCTTAGGTTATTTTAGATACATGTTTGAAGAAATCGCTCCTGAAATCCAACAATATTTTATTGAAAGATCCACCGATGGAAAACCTTTTTCCAGAAACGAACGTTCATTAGCTTACCGTCGTGCTAAAAACATTAGCGACACCACCCCATTTGGAACCCAACTGGATATTAACACTTCTTCTTACGAAGGATTGAAACATTCTATTTTTCCGGCAAAAGTAAATCACGAGTTACCTCGTGTAACCATTGGTGGTCCCGATTGTAAACAACCCTATTCCGCTTCTTTATTTAATATTTCGGCAATGAGTTTTGGTGCATTGAGCGAAAATGCCATTATCGCTTTGAATAAAGGTGCTCAGAAAGGTAATTTTTACCACAACACCGGCGAAGGCGGATTGACCCAATACCATTTACAAGGCGGGGATGTCACCTGGCAAATAGGAACAGGCTATTTTGGCTGTCGTGATGCTGAAGGAAATTTTGATGCAGAAAAATTCGCAGAAAAAGCCAATAATCCTTTAGTAAAAATGATTGAAATAAAACTGTCACAAGGAGCTAAACCGGGACATGGAGGCGTTTTACCCGCAGCCAAAAACACTGAAGAAATTGCAAAAATAAGAGGTGTAAAACCGCATACCGAAATCCTTTCACCTCCTTGTCATACGGCTTTTAATACACCAAAAGGTTTAGTCGAATTTATTGCTCAATTACGTGAATTAGCCAATGGAAAACCTATTGGATTTAAACTTTGCATTGGTCAAACCGTAGAATTTGAAACTATTTGTCAGGAAATGATGGAGCAAAACTGCTATCCCGACTTCATAACCGTTGACGGTGCCGAAGGAGGTACTGGCGCAGCTCCCCTGGAATTTTCAGATGGTGTAGGTATGCCATTAGAACCGGCATTAATCTTTGTGAATAAAACTTTAATTCGATTAAACATCCGCGACAAAATACGCATTATTTGCAGCGGAAAAATCATTTCGGGACACGCTATTCTTAAGGCAATTGCCTTAGGTGCCGATTTATGCAACAGCGCCCGCGGATTTATGTTCTCATTGGGTTGTATTCAGGCTTTGCGTTGCAACACCAATAAATGTCCTGTAGGGGTAGCTACTCAGGATCGAATGCTCGAAAAAGGCTTAGTAATAGAAGATAAATTTGAAAGAGTGTATCATTTTCATAAGAATACGCTTCATGCTGCTAACGAATTACTGGCTGCCGCAGGAAAAACAAATTATGAAGAAGTAGATGTATCAATATTTATGCGTGGTGATGAATTTACGCATCTATCCGATTTGTATTTCCCGGACAATTTAGGTAATGTCACCAAACATTAATATAAAAAAAGGAGGGCTATTAAAGCCCTCCAAATTGGTTTTGATTTACTATCTCTCAACTTATAATTAACTAAATTCTGCTGCTGATTGTGCTTTCATTTTCTACCCAAATTAACATACACACATAATGAATCAAAACCACATTGTAAAGATACAACTATTATTCAAACACCAACAATTCATTTTAAAAATTTAATACATAATTAACTAAAAAACAAACACTTACAATACATAACCAACGACAAACAAGTTTCGTCCTAATAAATTTAAAAACAAGAAAAATGCAATTGGTCTTCGCCTCAAATAACAAAAATAAAATCAATGAAATCCAACAACTACTCCCTAATTCAATTGAAATTTTAAGTCTGGAAGCCATTGGTTGCCATGAAGAAATCCCTGAAACTGCCGATACCATCGAAGGAAATGCCATACTTAAGGCCAATTATGTAAGTCAAAAATACGGTTACGACTGTTTTGCCGATGATACCGGTCTTGAAGTGGAAGTTTTGAACGGTGAACCTGGTGTGTATTCGGCGCGATATGCCGGGGAACAGCGCAATGCCGAAGACAACATGAATCTTTTATTGGATAATTTGGTTGAGAAAAATAACCGAACAGCACAATTCAAAACCGTTATTGCTTTAAACCTAAATGGCAAACAACAACTATTTACAGGAATTGCCAAAGGAAAAATCACTACGGAAAAATCAGGAAATCAGGGATTTGGTTATGATCCAATATTCCAACCCGAAGGATATCAGGAAACCTTTGCCGATTTATCATTGGAAACTAAAAATCAAATTAGCCACAGAGGAAAAGCGACCCAATTACTGATTTCTTATTTAAACGAAATAAAGTAATCAATTCAAAATTTGATTGTTGATTTTCTACAAACAGCCCAATTATTTCCTAAAAAAAATGACATTTGACTATAAAAAAAGGGGGCTATTAAAGCCCCCACTTTGTAGTTTTGATTTATCATTATCAACTTATACATATACCAGCATAGCTGACTATTGAAATATCGCTCTCACGTAGAACGTAGAAGATTAATCATTTCAAGTAATTAATCGAAACCACGTAGTAAAGATACAAAACAAAAACACCCAAATAACTAAAAAATAACACATTAACTAATAATTAACGTGCGTTTTTTTAACTGAGAGAATTAGCCCCCAAAGATTTTCAAGTCTCATTTTCCAAATTTGACATTAAAAATTGAAAACCAAACTAACCATAGGGTAAAAGCTACACAATTACCAATTTCCAATTTAAATCAAAAAAAATAATCATTTGAAAATCAACATTTTTTGTTTATTTTTTCATCAGTCACTCCCTTTATTTGCTGTCAAAATTCGAAAAACCAAAGCTTCATTTTTAGTTTAAAAACATAACTTACTGATAATCAAAACAAATTAAATCATTAAAACTTAGAATTGCATTAGTTTATGTGGATTATTAACAGTAATTTTGCACCCTATTTTAAAAATACATATGAATAAATTTGAACAATTAGGATTAAGCGAATCGTTACTGAAGGCGATTATTGATCTAGGATTTGAGAATCCGTCAGAAGTACAGGAGAAAGCGATTCCCCTATTATTGGAAAAAGATACAGATTTAGTTGCGTTGGCTCAGACTGGGACAGGGAAAACGGCAGCTTTTGGTTTTCCAGTTATCCAAAAAATTGATGCCGACAACAGAAATACGCAGGCGTTGATTTTATCTCCAACGCGCGAACTTTGCTTACAGATTGCCAACGAACTTAAAAACTACTCTAAATACGAAAAAGGTATTAATGTGGTAGCAGTTTACGGTGGGGCTAGTATTACAGAACAAGCGAGAGACATTAAGAGAGGAGCACAAATTATTGTGGCTACTCCAGGTAGAATGCAGGATATGATTAACAGAGGATTAGTAAACATCACTCAAATTAATTACTGTATTCTTGACGAAGCAGACGAAATGTTGAATATGGGATTCTATGATGATATCGTAAACATCCTTTCAACTACCCCAGACGAGAAAAACACTTGGTTGTTTTCTGCAACTATGCCGGCAGAGGTTGCCAGAATTGGAAAACAATTCATGAGCAATCCGGAAGAAATTACTGTTGGAACTAAAAACTCTGGTTCAGCAACAGTTTCTCACGAATTTTATTTAGTAAATGCCCGTGATCGTTACGAAGCATTGAAACGTTTAGCCGATGCTAACCCAGACATTTTCTCAGTAGTTTTTTGTAGAACAAAACGTGATACACAAGCTATTGCCGAAAAATTAATCGAAGACGGATACAGTGCAGCTGCATTACACGGAGATTTATCTCAGGCACAACGTGACGGGGTTATGAAATCTTTTAGAGGAAGACAAATCCAAATGTTAGTTGCTACTGACGTTGCTGCTCGTGGAATTGACGTTGACAATGTAACTCACGTAGTAAACTACCAATTACCTGACGAAATTGAAACTTACAACCACCGTTCAGGACGTACTGGTCGTGCAGGTAAATTAGGAACTTCCATCGTAATTGTAACTAAAAGTGAATTGCGTAAAATTTCTTCTATCGAAAGAATCATCAAACAAAAATTTGAAGAAAAAACAATTCCTTCAGGAATCGAAATTTGCGAAATTCAATTGTTGCACCTAGCTAACAAAATCAAAGATACTGAGGTTGATCACGAAATTGACAACTACTTACCGGCTATCAATGACGTACTTGAAGGTTTAACTAAAGAAGAATTGATTAAGAAAATGGTTTCTGTTGAATTTAACCGTTTCATCAATTATTACAAGAAAACAAGAGATATCTCTGCTTCAGGTTCTGACAGACGTGAACGTGGTGACGATCGTGCTCCAAGAGAAAACAATAATGGTGGTGCTACAAGATATTTTGTAAACATTGGTTCAAGAGATAATTTCGATTGGATGTCATTGAAAGATTATTTGAAAGAAACATTAGACTTAGGTCGCGATGACGTTTTCAAAGTAGACGTAAAAGAAGGTTTCTCTTTCTTTAACACTGATCCGGAACACACTGATAAAGTAATGGATATTTTAAACAACGTTCAATTAGAAGGACGTCGTATTAATGTTGAAATTTCTAAAAATGATGGTGGCGGAAGACGTGATCATAACGGAAGAAGTTCTGGTGGAAGACGCGAAGGCGGAAGACGTGAAGGTAATTTTGCACCAAGAAGAGAAGGTGGCTTCAGAAGTGAAAGAAATTCAGCTCCAAGAGAAGGTGGTTTCAGAAGCGAAAGAAGTGCTGCTCCAAGAAGAGAAGGTTCATCTGACAGAGCTCCTAGACGTTCTGAAAGTTTCGGTGATTCTTCAAGACCAAGAAGACCAAGAAGAGACTAACAGACCTCTGTTAATTTTCTTATAATTAAAATAATAAACTACAAAATATTTAAAGCCGTTTTATTACTTTTAAAGTTTTAAACCAGTTTATGAAATATTTTGTAGTTTTCTTTTTTTTAGTACTATCTGCAAGTTCTTTTGCTCAAGTTACAGCCTCATCCCAAAAGGTAACAGGTTATATATATAACGACAATACCAAAACACCTTTAACAGGAGTAAATATTATAAACATTAACAAAGTAAGAGGTGCCGTAACCGACTCAAAAGGTTATTTTGAAATTGATGTCGTCCCTACTGATACTTTACATTTCTCTTATTTAGGATTCCAATCGTTAAGAGTAAAAGTTACTAATGACTGGATTAAAAATAAAGTCGCTAAAATTTTCTTAACCGAAAAAGCCATTGCCTTAGAAGAAGTAGTCATCCGACCATTTAACCTAACAGGCTATCTGGAAGTGGATTCTAAAACCATCCCTGTTAATCAAAACTACCGCTACAACATTTCAGGTCTAAATTCCGGCTACGAAGCAGGAGAATATTCACCGGGAGCTTTTGGAAAAGTATTGGGTTCTATCTTTAATCCCGCCGATATGTTGTATAATTTCTTTGGTAAAAAGTCAACAGAACTTAAAAAACTCAAAGAGATGAAAAAAGACGATACCGTTAGAACTCTTTTAGAATCTAAATTTGACCGCGAAACACTAGCAGTTTTATTAGGTATTGACAAAAAAGAAATCCCTGAAATATTACAAAGATGCAATTATTCGGAATCTTTTATTCAAACCGCAAACGACCTGCAAATTATGGATGCCATTAGCGGATGTTATGAGCAATACAAAGTCCTGAAAAAGAAATAAAAATAATTAAGTCTTCAGTCACAGTATCCAGTTAGAAACTGAGAACTGCGACTGAAGACTTTTTACTGAACACTATTTTACCGGAATATTAGCCAAAATCTCAACTAAAAACTTCCAGAATTTTTGAGACGAACCGATACTGGCTCTTTCATCAGGAGAATGCGCACCGCGAATAGTTGGTCCAAAAGAAATCATATCCATATCTGGATAATTAGCACCAAGAATTCCACATTCCAAACCGGCGTGACAAGCTACCACTTTGGGTTTTTCTCCATTTAGTTTTTCGTAAATTGGAACCAAAGTTGCCAAAATATCCGAATCCGGATTTGGCGTCCATCCGGGATAAGATCCTGAAATTTCTACTTCGCATCCCATCAATTCAAAAGCCGAACGCAAATCGTTTGCCAAATCAAACTTAGCCGATTCAACCGAAGAACGCGTTAAACATTGCACTGACAACTTTCCTTTTCCAACAGCAACTTTAGCAATATTATTCGAAGTTTCCACCAAATCATCAAAGTCAGCACTCATTCTATGCACTCCATTAGCCGCAGTAGCCATCGAACGCACAAAATAATACTGTGCCATCGGAGGCATTACTTTAGATGGCGCTTTTTTCAATTTTTCAAAAACAATTTCTAAATTAGGCTCGGTCGTTTTTAGTTCATTTTTAATTTCACCGACAATTTGCTGCATATCAAAAACAAAAGCCTCATCATAGACCGAAGCAATAATTACCTTTGCCACACTTTCACGCGGAATGGCATTGCGTAAACTCCCTCCATGTATTTCTGAAATTTGTAAACCAAAATTATCAAAACCATCAAACAACAATCGGTTCATGATTTTATTGGCATTCCCTAAACCTTTGTGAATATCAATCCCCGAATGCCCTCCATTGAGTCCTTTTACAGTTATCGAATAACCTACCGAATGATCCGGAGTTTCTTCTTCATCATACTCAGCAACAGCCGTCACATCAATTCCTCCTGCACAACCAATATCGATTTCATCGTCTTCTTCGGTATCTAAATTCAACAGAATTTCTCCTTTAAGCAAACCGCCTTTTAAATTCATCGCACCAGTCATTCCCGTTTCTTCATCAACAGTAAACAAAGCTTCGATAGCAGGATGTGCAATTGTGGTACTTTCCAAAATACTCATAATTGCTGCTACTCCCAAACCATTGTCAGCTCCAAGAGTCGTCCCTTTAGCACGAACCCAGTCGCCATCAACATACATTTCGATGCCTTGAGCAGCAAAATCAAAAACCGTATCGGCATTCTTTTGATGCACCATATCTAAATGTCCCTGCAACACAATCGATTTACGATTTTCCATACCCGCTGTTGCTGGTTTTCGAATAATCACATTATGAATTTTATCTTCAAAAACCTCCAGACCTAAACTTTTACCAAAATCTTTTATAAAAGCTACTACCTGCCCTTCTTTTTTAGAAGGTCGGGGTACTGCATTCAAATTGGCAAAATTATTCCACAATGTCTTAGGTTCTAAATTTCGTATCTCCTGACTCATATTTTGTATTTGATTTTTCGATTATAAAAACTCAAAGTTACAAAGTTTAAAAAACAATAGTAACTCTATTTACATTATTCCCACATTCTTACTTTTTATGAAAATACGCATAAAAAACACAACTCTTTTTGTTAAACTAAATAATTTATTTATTCTTGCATTCATAAAAGTTAATCATTACAAAAGGGAGATAAAACTATGCCTAATAAATATATACGTGAAGTTTTACAAAATAGAGAAGATATCCCAATCTGGTTAAAATTGATCAATTGGGTAAATCTAATCCCGATAATACCTTATCCTATAGTTTTATTTTTTTCAGTTGCTTTTATAGACAAACCAAATTTAAAATTAATAGGTTCTCTCATTCTTCTTAATAGCTATCCATGGGTATTAATAGGAACTGTTCTTTTAAGTTACAACCTTTATAAAAAAAATAAAACCTTACCAGCCGTTTTAATACCAATAACTGTATCCTCCTTAATAATACTGTTTTTTCTAAATACTTTTCATCATTAATTTGTAAAACTTCAAAAAAAAAATATTTTGATATTCTTTTTCAATAACTTTTTACAAATGCTTTATATTTACTATCAATAATAGAATTTGAAAAATTGTGAAAAGCAAATACCTACTCCCTTTATTGCTCGTTATTCAGATTTTAATCCTTAAAATAATTGTATTTTTTCCTGAATTTATCGAAGATTTTTACAGCAATGGATTGTATCCTTATATTTCTGCTATTTTCAGAATTACACTGGGATGGATTCCTTTTTCAATAGGTGATGTGTTCTATTTTACTTTGATAGTTTTGGCTGTAAAATGGTTATGGAATAATCGAAAAAACCGAAATCAAGGCAAATCTGAATCCAACTGGAAAAGCAATTTATTATCTATTTTAAGCGTGCTTTCGGTATTTCATTTCTTCTTCTATTTTCTTTGGGCAACCAATTATTACAGAATACCTCTTTTCGAAAAAATGAAAATTGAACGCGATTATTCGGATAGAGATTTATTAGCTTTCACAAAAAAAATTATAGCCAAAACAAATGAAATTCACGGTCAAATTACTAAAAACGACAGCCTAAAAGTAGTTTTCCCTTATACGAAAGAAGTTGCTTTTGCAAAAAATCTGGATGGCTATAAAAAGTTGGCTGTCAATTATCCTTTTTTTAATTATTCAAATCTCAGCATCAAAAAATCACTATTCAGTTTACCGCTAAGCTATATGGGTTTTGGTGGTTATTTGAATCCATTTACCAATGAAGCCCAGGTAAATTATTTAATGCCAATGTATAATTTCCCCACAACGAGTTGCCACGAAATGGCACATCAAATGGGTTATGCCAGCGAAAGTGAATGTAATTTTATAGGTTTTCTGGCTTCGGTGAATAATGATAATTTGTACTTTAAATATTCAGGATATAGTTTTGCTCTGCGTTATTGCCTGAACAATTGGTATATTCGAAATGAAAAAATCTACAACGAATTACTCAAAACCATTCATCCCGGAATTTTAAAAAATTACCAGGAAAGCGAAGATTTCTGGATGCAATACGAGACTCCTATTGAAAAAGGTTTCCTTCTGTTTTATGACCGCTATTTAAAACTAAACCAGCAAAAAGAAGGTATAGACAGCTACAGCAAATTTGTTAATTTACTTGTGAATTATTACAAAACAAAAGCACTCTAAAAATATTTTGAATCAGATTTTCTCTAACAACAAAGCAGTTGCGGTAAGTCCAGGACCAAAAGCCATCGCTAAAACTTTAGTTCCCGGAGCAATTGCTTCATCATGAATCATTTCGTCTAAAACATGAGGAATTGTAGATGAGGACATATTTCCATAACGGTACAAAATATCATAAGACCATCTGGCCTGTTCTTTAGAAATCCCTAAAGCCTCAACCACATAATCAATAATTTTAGGCCCTCCGGGATGGATTGCAAAACACATTTTGGCTTTTTCATCATCCAGAGTAATACCTACTTTTTGACAAAGTACTTCTAAAAAAGATTTGATATTTTTTCTAATAAAAACAGGCACTCTTTTAGAAAGCGTCATCAAAAAATTATATTCTCCTAAATCCCAAGACATATCCTCTAAAGTATCCGGGATAATAACTTCATGTGAGGCTAAAATTCGCATTCCCTGCTTGTCTTCGAAAGTCTTATCTTTCTTAAGAACCTCTTCATCACAAAGGGAATATCCAATAAAACCATCGGCAAAAAGAGAACAAATCATTGTATTAGCAGCCGAAAACTCGGTAAGGTTCAAATGTGCCGACAACAATTCGGTATGAACAATGTCTACTCTTCCTTTATCCTGGCTGGCATGCAACAAACTACTTCCTGTTCTTATGGCAGGAAACGCACCATAACAGCCCATTTGATACGAATGAGTTACCTTGGTTGTTTCCCAATTTCTTTTAATTACGGCATGCTGAGCAACACTGGGTGAAGAATATCCCGAACAGGTTACATGGATAAGATGTTCTGGCTGTGTTTCGTTTTTTAAATAAAATTCGTCAAAAACATGATCCATATATTTCTTAAACCATTCCATCCTAACCCCTATTTTAGGCCCAAATACATCGTCAGGATGGGCCTCCAAACAAGCCGGCAAAGGATAAGCTGAAAATGGAGTTCCATTCATTTTTGTCTCAATAAATTTTTCTACTTCGTCAAAAATCAAAATTTGTCTTTTACTAATATTTTCTGAAGGAATACCATACTTATCCACCTGATCTGAAACTTCATCAAATTCCATCAATTGATTATCGCCAGCCAGAGATTGAGTATGTAACTTTTGAAAATGGTAATATAAAAATTTAGTATACTGATTGAGTTTTGATTGATCCATCAATTTCCCCAAAACAATTGGGTGAAAATTGAAAATAACAGTACTTTTCATTAACCTGTAATTTTGATTAATAACGAAGCTGTTTATTGGTATTCTTTTAAATACGCATATCGAAAATGCAAAAAGTAATTATATAACTATAGCCGTAATTATTTAAAAGAAATACGCAAAAAACAAACCGACAAAAAAGTATTGTTATATCGGGGCAATTAAATAACAATACACCCCCAAATTCCTGAATCATTTCAAGAATAACACAATCACAATCTAATTATTAAGTAAATGAATTAGACAAAAAACATTTTTAGAATACTATAAAGTTAAAAAAACTAAATAGGAAAAATTAAATTTTAATAAAAAATTTTAACAAATAAATTAATTTTCTTCATTAACATCCCATTGACGCAGTTTATTCAATAGTTCTTGCTCTTCTAATTCCTCAACAGGAATCACCTTTAAAAAAGAAGAGTGCTGTTCAATTGCATATTCAATTTTTTCAACAATTTCATCAATTGTGTCGTTATCATAATCAATTTGAAGCGGTTCTTTGATGATAAAAGACTGTAGAATTCCTTTCTTTTTCATTCGGATTCCTTTTCTGTCAAATGAACGCCGGAAGCCATCAATCACAATAGGAACCACAATAGGTCGATGTTGCTTGATAATATGAGCTGTACCTTTTCGAACCGGTTTAAAAGAACGGGTTGTTCCTTGCGGAAAAGTAATTACCCAGCCATCGTTGAGAGCTATTTTAATATTCTCGGTATCATTAGGATTTACAGCTCTTTTTTCGACAACATCTACTCCTTCAGAACGCCAGGTTCTCTCGACAGGAATTGCACCAGCATAAGACAATATTTTAGGCAATAATCCGGAACGCATGGTTTCCTTAGCCGCCACATAATAAATATTCATTTTGGGTTGCCAAAGGTATCCGATGTTCTTAATCGAATCGATTCGTCCGCTTAAACTGGCATTAAAAACATGAAACATGGCCACTACATCGGCAAAATAGGTTTGATGGTTGGATATAAAAAGTACATTAGTATCAGGCAGATTTCGAATAATCTCCGAGCCTTCAATTTGCAAATCATTAAATCCCCGATAACGTCTATGAGTACAGCTTCCAAAAACACGGATAAGCCATTTTTTTAGAAATAAAATATGTCCAAAAGGATTTCTTTTAACTAGTCCCATAAACTGTGATTTGGTATTAAAAATTGAAGTGTAAAATTACAAATTATTATTGGAGTACCCTGATTCTATTCGATTTCATCAAATAAAACCAAGTTTAAAACATCCTTTAATTCGCTTAATATCATAGCTGTTGCGCCCCAAACAACATGTTCCTCAATTCGGAACGCAGGAACAGCAATAAGCGGAGCATAAGAAGTTGATAAATTTTCGGTTGTTACAATGCTGTCATCCCTGAAAACTTCCAGAGGCAATTCGATTATAGCGGCTACTTCGGCAGTGTTTGGAACAAATTGAATTTCTTCCTTACATATTCCTAAAAACGGATAGACCATGAAATTACTAGGTGGAATATATAACGAACTAAATTCTTTTACAATTTCAATTTTTTCAGGACTAATGCCTATTTCTTCTTCTGTTTCCCTCAAAGCAGTGGTTTGAAAATCAACATCTTCTAATTCGAATTTTCCTCCCGGAAAAGCAATCTGATCTGAATGAACGCCCGGATAGGAATTCCGAACAATCAGAACCAAATGAGTTTGACTATTTTTAGGATAAAACAACATCAAAACGGCTGCTTCTTTAGGATTTCTCTCTTTTAAATTGATTTTTTTCAAAAGTTCCTTACGCTCAAACGGCATCATCTTTTCGTGAGAGCTAGCCGCCGGTAATTGCGTTTGAACTAAATCAGGTATAAAATTTAAAAAATATTGAAAATCCATAATCAAAGTCTATTTTTGCAAATAAAACATAAATATACTTTAGAAAACATGTTTGCACAAATTTTCTAAAATCAAAGTCTCTCTAAAATGTATAGCAAAGAAGAAACACAAAAATTAAAGCGAGAATTCTGGGTAACATTTGCCGAAAAATATCCCCGAAAATGGATGTTGTACGACACTAAAATTAAAGATTTCTCTTTTAAATTTTATGTTGACAATAAAAAGGCACAAGTACTTATTGACATTGAACACCGTAATAACGAAAAGAGAATTGCTTACTTTGAAAAACTGGAAGCTTTAAAAAACATTTTAGAAGAAAAATTTATTACTGATTTGGTTTTCGAAAAAGACTATGTCCTGGAAAACGGAAAAACAATCAGTCGTATTTGGGTAGAAAAAACAGCTGTTGGTTTTAGCAATCGCAACCATTGGGATAGCATTTTTGATTTCTACAATGAAAAAATGGATGCTCTGGAACGTTTTTATCTAGAATACGATGAGTTTATAAAGGATATAGAAAACGAATAATTTTTTTCATTATAAAGACATATAAGCTTTAATTCCTCCGTTTTATTCATTATTTCATTATAAATAAAAACATATAAGACTTAAGCGATGTAATTATTTTACATCGTAAAAATATTATACACAATCACATGATCATTGTAAGTGATGTATAATTGCTTTCGGTTTTCCTGTTTTTTTCGGGTAATAATTGAAAGCGTGCAATCGACTCCGTCATTATCTTTGCATATAAAAGAATAAACCAAATCACTTTCACTTTCTGATTCCGGCTGATAGCTCAAAATTTCATACAATTGAATATTTCGGGAATAAACCAAAAACCTATTTTTATCGGTATCCAAGGTAACCAAAATATTAACCAAACTTAAGTCAGACCATTTCCCCCATTTTCCTTTTTCGTTTTTTTCTAAAACGCTAAAGCCCGAAGTTTTGAACCTATAAGTCTGACTATAAGATTGCTGTATCCCAAGCCCTAAAAATAGTAAGCATATATAAAAGCATTTCAATTTTGTCATTTCGATTTATTTTAAAACAAGAAATCAGCAACGTCTTTTTTGGCTCGCTGATATTCTTCAATCATATCTACAACTATAGTTTCGGCAGTTTTTATATCGTGAATTAATCCTGCTACCTGACCTATTTCTAATTCGCCTTCTGTTAAATCACCCTCAAAAATACCTCTTTTGGAACGTGCTCTCCCTAACAATTGGGACAAATCCTCCTTTGTAGGACATTTGGCATACAATTCCTGAATGTCGTCAAAAAATTTATTCTTAATCAACCGCACCGGACTCAACTCTTTTAAAGTTAAATATGTGCCTCCTTCTTTAGTATTTAAAACTACCTGCTTAAAGTTATCATGTGCCGAAGATTCCACTGAAGCCGCAAATCGGCTGCCTACCTGAACTCCATCAGCTCCTAAAACCATAGCTGCCAGCATTCCGTTCCCATTAGCGATACCACCGGCTGCAATAATAGGAATTTTTATTTGTTCTTTCACCATTGGAATTAAAGTAAAAGTAGTGGTTTCGTCCCGCCCGTTATGACCTCCTGCCTCAAATCCCTCCGCAACAATAGCGTCAACACCTGCTTCTTGTGCTTTTAAAGCAAATTTACTACTGCTCACCACATGCACTACCGTAATACCATTTTCTTTTAAATAAGGCGTCCAGGTCATTGGGTTTCCTGCCGAAGTAAAAACAATTTGAACACCTTCGTCAACAATAATTTTCATAATTTCTTCGATATTGGGATACAACATCGGAATATTGACTCCAAAGGGTTTCGAAGTAGCTTTTTTGCATTTTTGAATGTGCTCTCTTAAAACTTCCGGATACATAGACCCTGCTCCTATCAAACCCAAACCGCCCGCATTACTCACTGCACTGGCTAACTTATAACCACTTACCCAAACCATTCCTGCCTGAATGATGGGATATTTGATATTGAAAAGCGTGGTTATTCTATTCATAAAAAACTAATTTTAAGCCGAATACAACAAATATCTATCTTCAAACGTATTTTTAATAGGAAATCGTATTATAAAAGCTTTTTTCCGATAAAAAACTCGAACGAATGTAAAGAAATCATATCGAATACCATCAAATAGAAACAAAAAAAGTGATTAATCTTAAAAAGATTAATCACTTCAATATATTTTTAATGTTTTTCTAACTACGAAATCACTCCTGATCCAATTAACTCGTCGCCAATATGCCAGGCTACAAATTGTCCTTCGGTAATTGCCGATTGCGGCTCTTCAAAAGAAACATACATTCCCGATTCAAACTGATGCAGAGTAGCTTCCTGCAAAGGTTGTCTGTATCTGATTCTGGCCATCACTTTCATCGTTTCTCCATTGGCTAAAGCCAAATCTTCACGAATCCAATGCACTTCTGATTTTTCTATAAACAACGCTTTTCTAAACAAACCCGGATGATGGCTCCCCATTCCTGTGTAAATAGTATTGGTTTCTACATCGGTTGCTATAACAAATAGCCCTTCAGCTGTTCCTCCAACATTTAATCCCTTTCGTTGTCCAATGGTAAAATAATGAGCTCCCTGATGCTTACCCACTTTTTTACCCATTTCAGGTGTATATTTAATTGGATTTGCATTTAGAGATAAACTTTCTTCAACTGCTAATCCTTCCGGAATCGCAATATCATAAACCGAATTGCTTTTATCAATCTGGACGATAACTCCTTCTTTAGGTTGTAATTTTTGTTGTAAAAATTCAGGAAGACGAACTTTTCCAATAAAACACAATCCTTGAGAATCTTTCTTTTCAGCCGTAACCAACTCCATTTCGGCAGCGATTTCACGCACCTGAGGTTTTGTTAATTCTCCTATTGGGAAAAGTGATTTTGCCAATTGTTCCTGCGATAACTGGCAAAGGAAATACGACTGATCTTTATTAGTATCTACTCCGGAAAGTAATTGATATACCGGTTTTCCATCAACTTCAATTTCGTTTTTTCTGCAATAATGTCCTGTTGCCACATAATCGGCACCAAGACTTAAAGCGATTTTCATGAAAACATCAAATTTTATTTCGCGATTACAAAGTACATCAGGATTTGGAGTTCTTCCTTTTTCATATTCGTTGAACATATAATCAACGATTTTTTCTTTGTATTGTTCACTTAAATCAACGGTTTGAAACGGAATTCCTAGCTTCTCAGCTACTAACAAAGCATCATTACTGTCTTCTAACCACGGGCAATCATTAGAAATCGTAACCGAATCATCATGCCAGTTTTTCATAAAAAGACCAATAACCTCATAGCCTTGTTGTTGCAACAAATAAGCCGCAACACTTGAATCAACACCACCGGAAAGCCCTACTACAACACGTTTCATAATAAAGTTTGTTTTATGAGGCTGCAAAGGTACAAAGTTTTCACAGGATTTTTGTCCCTAACTATTGTTAATTCTGAAGTCTGACCATAAAGAGGTTTAAAAAGTATTCAAAACAAAATTACTTTGTTTTCATTGCATCTGCTTTTTTAGCATCATTCATATTCACTTCCTGAGTCAATTTTCCATTTTCGAAAAACTGCCAGGAACCTGTTTTTTTGCCGTTTGTAAATTTGCCTTTTGAAACCAAATTCCCATCAACATCTTTAAAAATAGTTATGCCATCATATTGATTGTTTTTAAAAGTAGCTTCCTCTAAAACAATTCCTTTTTCGGAGTATTTTTTAGAAATTCCGTTCTTTAGTCCTAGTTTGTAATTTGTTTCTTCAGCAATTTTACCACTTGGAAAAAATACGGAACGCACGCCTTCCAGTTTTCCGTTTTTGTAATTTTCAATTGTCATCACGGTTGTCGAAGCCTGATGGTAATATTTCCATTCGCCTTCAAACAATTTATTGACCACTTTTCCTTCGCTCACTTTATTTTTTGCCTGATCATAAAAAACGGTATACGCTGCATTATCATTCACGTTAAAAGTTCGCGTTGCAATAACAGTTCCCGCCTTAGTGTCGTCAAAAAACTTAAACACACCTACTTCTTTACCATGCGAAAAAGTTCCTTCATATCGCGGTCTTTTTGATTCAGGATAAATGCCTTTCCACACGCCGTCTTTTTTCCCATTGGCATCTAACTTGTTAAAATCATTTTGCGCCTGAAGACTGTAAAAACTTAAAAACAAAAATGTAACTAAACTAATTTTATACAATGCTTTCATAAAAAATCTTTTATCTACTAAAACGAATTACCCTGTTTATAAATTATCTCTTAAACCAAAAAAATCTCGATAATTCGAGATTTTTTTGGTACTTATTATTTCTTTTTGTTTTGAGCTTTCATTGCTTCCTGTTGCGCCATCGCTTCCTGAAGTTTTTGCTGAAACTTACTTTGTTTCTTAGGCTCTTTCTTTTTATTTTCCTGAATTTGAGCGTGAATCTTATCGCTGTCAATAATGTAATTTTTGATAACTAACATAATTCCGATTGTAATTGTATTAGAAATAAAATAATACAAACTCAATCCTGATGCGTAACTATTAAAGAACAATAACATCATTAATGGCGAAATGTACACCATTATTTTCATCATTTTTGCCATATCAGGCATTCCTTCTTGTTGTGGTGTTGCCATTTGCTGATCACCTGTTGTCATTTTCATGTAAAAGAAAATAGCAATAGAAGCTAAAATTGGAAACAAACTAATATGATCTCCATAAGCCGGAATACGGAATGGCAATTTATATACTGCATCAAATGATGATAAATCGTCAGCCCATAAAAATCCTTTTTGTCTTAATTCTAAAGCCGATGGAAAGAATTGGAATAACGCATAGAAAACAGGCATTTGTAACAAACCGGGAACACAACCAGCCATTGGGTTTACCCCGGCTTTGTTGTATAATTTCATCGTTTCCTGTTGTTTTTTCATTGGCTCATCTTTGTATTTTTCACCAATTTCAGCGATTTCAGGACGCAATACTTTCATTTTTGCCTGAGACAGGAATGACTTATACGTAATAGGTGACATTACCAATTTCACTAAAATAGTAAACAATACAATTGCCCAACCTTGTGAAATAAACATACTTAAAAGCCCGTACATTGGGATAAAAGCATGACGGTTAATCCATCCGAAAATTCCCCAGCCTAAGGCTACAATATCTTCTAAATGTTTATCGTAAGATTTTAATAATTTATAATCCGTAGGACCATAATACCAATTCATTTTTTGGTCTATCTCTCCATTTTTGAAAGCCAATGGCATAACTGCCTTGAATTGTTTAGTGTAAGTTGTATCAACATTCGCATCTTTTACTAAATTATTAGAATACAATTCAGCTGTTTTGAATGGAGTCGATGACAATAAAATAGAAGAAAAGAAATGCTGTTTGTAAGCTACATAAGAAACGTCTTCCGCTGTTTGCGTTTTATCATTTCCCTGACCTAAATAGTCTTTCTTGCCATCTTCATATTCGAAATACAATTCAGAATAACGGTTTTCGTAAGTAATACTTTTTTCATTAGTATACGTCTTCAAATTCCATTCTAACTGCAATGGTTTTGTTGTTTTCAAAATGTTATTCAAACCTTGTGTCTGAATATCAAAATCCAACATATAATCATTCGCTTTCAATACATATTTGTATTCCAAATAAGCATTATCAGCCGCTTTTAAACGCATAGTCAAAATTTGGTCTTCACCATTTTTTGTCAATGTTGGCTCAAAATAAAGCTCTTTAGTATTTAAAGTATGATTATCGTTTGTAACTAACTGAAGATTAAACTGGGCATTATTGTCTTTTACTAATTCGACTAATTTACCCGACCCTTTCTTGAATCGTTCGTAATTTTTTAAAGTTGCCTCTACAATATATCCACCTTTATTAGCAATTTTCAATTTTACTAATTTGTTTTCAATTGTAGTATACTCATCTTTAGCAGAAGCTAAAGTAGCTGAATAAGCAAAACTTCCTAACGATTTTTGCAATTGTGCTAATTTCAAAGTATCACTGGTTGCAACTGGAACTGTGACAACTTTTGCAGCATTTTCTTGAACTTTAGCATCTTTAACGACCAATTCTTTTTTAGCTTTTTCTGCAGCAAGTTCTGCATCAGAAGGCTTGTTTTGATACATGATCCAAAGTAAAATACCAAAAATCAATACAAAACCTATTAACGAATTAGGGTCAAACTTTTTTTCTTCCATTATTACACGACTTATTTTTATTGGCTTTTTTGAGCCCAATTATTTGATTCTATGCTAGAAATACTCTGTTATTTTTTTCTTGCTTTTACGGCAGCAGCCACAAAGTTCACAAAAAGAGGGTGCGGATTTGCAACAGTACTCTTATACTCAGGGTGGTATTGTACCCCAATGAAGAATGGATGATCTTCAATTTCTACAATTTCCACTAATCCTGTATCCGGATTTACACCTGAAGCTTTCAATCCCGCTTTTTCTAAATCAGCAACATAAGCACTATTGTACTCATAACGGTGACGATGACGCTCTAAAATGCTGGTCTCACCATAAATTTGGTACGCTAAAGTATCTGGTTTAATCTCGCATTTCCATGCTCCAAGACGCATTGTACCTCCTTTGTCGGTTACATTTTTTTGCTCTTCCATCAAGTTTACAACTGGATGAGCTGTTTGATCATTCATCTCAGTCGAATTAGCTTCTGCTAATCCTAATACGTTTCTTGAATATTCAATTACCGACATTTGCATTCCAAGACAGATTCCGAAGAAAGGCATTTTATTTTCACGGGCGTAACGCACCGCAGCAATCTTTCCTTCAATACCTCTTTCTCCAAATCCCGGAGCTACTAAAATTGCATCAATATCTCTGAATTTATCAGCAATGTTTTCTTCATCAATATATTCTGAGTGGATAGAAACTACATTTACCTTAGTTTCATTGGCAGCACCTGAATGAATAAAAGCCTCTAAAATAGACTTATAACAATCTTGCATTTCCACATATTTTCCAATCAAACCAATATTTACAGTATGTTTTGGGCTTTTTAATCTTTTTAAGAAAGTATTCCAGTTTTTCAAATCGGGAGCTGCTTTCTTAGGTAAATCTAATTTTTTCAAAGCCACAATATCTAATCCTTCTTCAAGCATTAAATTTGGCACTTCATATATTGTAGAAGCGTCAATAGACTGAATAACCGCTTCTTTTTTAACGTTACAAAACAAAGCTAATTTACTGCGAATTTCCTGAGAAAGTTCGTGTTCTGTTCTACAAACTAAGATATCAGCTTTAATACCGCTTTCCATCAATGTTTTTACGGAATGCTGTGTAGGTTTTGTTTTCAACTCACCAGCCGCAGCTAAGAAAGGAACCAAAGTCAGGTGAATTACAATGGCATTATTTTCACCTAAATCCCAAACTAACTGACGAACAGATTCAATATAAGGCAAAGATTCAATATCCCCTACAGTTCCACCAATTTCAGTAATAACAATATCATAATCACCAGACTGACCCAGCAATTGCATTCTGTCCTTAATTTCATTAGTGATATGAGGAACAACCTGAACAGTTTTTCCTAGAAATTCTCCTCTTCTTTCTTTTTCAATAACCGAAAGATAAATTCTACCTGTAGTAACGTTATTAGCCTGAGAAGTAGGAACATTCAGGAAACGTTCGTAGTGACCTAAATCTAAATCAGTTTCAGCTCCATCATCGGTTACATAACATTCTCCGTGCTCATAAGGATTCAATGTTCCCGGATCAACATTTAAGTAGGGATCAAATTTTTGAATAGTAGTTCTGTACCCTCTTGCCTGTAATAATTTTGCTAATGATGCTGCTATAATTCCTTTTCCCAAAGAAGAAGTAACCCCTCCAGTAACAAAAATATATTTTGTTTGATTCATGCTGTTCTAGTTTGTATTGTAGTTGTGTAAAAAACTTGGCAAAAATACGATTATAAATTTAGATTATGCTAATTTGGAAATGAGATAATTTCTAAAATTGACTTTTGTTAATACAAAAATAAAAACCTCATTAAATTTACAATTCAATGAGGTTTTGGGTATCTTTTTTTAATATTTCGTATCAATTCTTCTAAACCATTCAACTTTAGTTCGTAAATCAATTGTAACTGCTCTCCTAATTCTCCTTTTGGAAAGCCTTTGTTGTGATACCAAACCACATAATATTCGGGTAAATCAATTAAAAACCGACCTTCATATTTCCCAAAAGGCATTTTAGTATGCGCTAATTTTATAAGTTGTTGTTGATTTTGATCCATTCTAAAAAGAAAAAAAATGTACTTTGTATTGGCGCAAGGTACATTTTTAGTTGAATGTAATAGCATACAAATTTATTTTTTTTAGGAGCCCATTTTTTGTTTTCACAAGAAACATTCCACCTCCTCTCCACTATATATTTTGGACCACTAAGACGGACACAAAGGACACAGTTACGATCTGGTCTAAATGATAATTTTTCGTTTTCATAACAACTTATTAAAAGCTATTTAGAAAAAAAAGCAGAAAATTATTTATTGCCTGACTGTTTTTAAAAACAGTATATAAAAACAAATGTGAAAGTTTTTTAATACAATATATTATATCTTTGAATACCAATTTTAAATTTAAACATAAAAAAATGAATAAAACAGTAGTAGCATTAACATTATGTATGGCAGTCCTAACAGGACATTCGCAAAACTTAAAACTTTATATGGATCAGAATATTCATAAATTTGGTTTCAAAGATACTAATGGAAAAACAATTATTTCCGCAAAATACGATTATGCTGGCGAATTTAAAGAAGGACTCGCAGCAGTTGAATTGGATTCTAAATATGGTTTCATAAATGTTGCTGGAAAAGAAATCATCCCACTCAAATACGAAGAAACATATAACTTTAATTACGGAAGAGCAGCCGTTAAACTCAATGGAAAATGGGGCTTCATTGATAGTCACGGAGAAGAAATCATTCCACTGGAATACGATTCTGTAAATGAATTTTCAGACGGACTTGCTCCAGTTAAGCTAAAAAACAAATATGGTTTTATAGATAAGCTTGGAAAAATTATTATTCCGTTAAAATATGACAGAGTAACTAATTTCTCTGAAAAACTTGCGGCAGTTAAGCTAAATAACAAATGGGGCTTTATAGATTATGAAAACAAACTAATCATTCCGATAGAATATGATAGTGTAGATAGTTTTTATGAAGGACTTGCATCAGTTAAACTGAATGGAAAATATGGTTTTATAAATAAATTGGGAAATGTAACTATCCCTCCAAAATATGATGCCGTAGACAGATATTCCAAAGGATTTTCCGAAGTTAAATTGAATAAAAAAAGGGGAATTATTGACAATTTGGGAAAAGAAATTATTCCACTTAAATATGATCAAGTAAGCTCTTTTTCAGAAGGACTTATAGCAGTTAAGCTAAATGGTAAGTGGGGGTTTCTAGATATGTCAGGAATAGAAGTCATACCTATGATTTATGAGAAAGCCTCAAGCTTTCTTAAAGGAGTTGCAAACGTTCAATTAAATGGCCAATTTTTAACAATAGACAAAACTGGTAAAAAGACAAAACAGCACTGATTATCCTTTGAAACAATCATTTGAAATTCCATTTAACAAATAAGACTTTAGATATAGAAACTATTAAAATGATAAATAAAAATCGCTCTGAAAAGTCTGGTGACTTTTCAGAGCGATTTTTACGAAATGATCAAAAAAAATTAACAAAACAAAACCCTTCCTACTTTTCAGAAAAAACTCTTAAAAAAACACAAAACAAAACCGACCTTCGTATTTCCCGAAAGGCATTTTAGTATGCGCTAATTTGATAAGTTGTTGTTGGTTTTGATCCATTTAAAATAGCTAATTAATTGGCAACTTTTTCAGTCAGATCACTATCGTAATACATGATATAAACTCCTTTATTAGTATATCCTGCATTATCTTTTTTATAATATTCAAACTTATTTTCAAATTGCTCCGTTGCAGTTGCATTTGCCGTTTCTTCAAAAGATTTATTTTGCATCAAACGCATCATCGTGTCAAAAGTAACATCAAATCCTCTTACCGCATAATCACTCGGCGCAATCATATTGATTTTTCTGAATTTATTTTCAAAAGCAACTCCTTCTGGAGAATCATTATCTCTGGTTACCGAAGGATACATTAATTTTAGTTTCACCAAATTTGAAAAACTAATCTCATCAGTATCCAAAGTTTCGTTTGGCTCCAAAATCACCAACTGAACCTGATAATCAGACATAGCAATCAACATAGAAGCTATAGTCGCTTTAATCATCATCGTATTAGCCGTTTCCATAACCACATAATTCATACGACCAGCAACTAACATCCCTCTCAATGTTTCAGCAGCAACACTTCCTTTTTCAGTCAAAGGAACCAATCGCACATCAGACTGATTTTGTTTTATATACTGAACTACAGATTCTTTCTTTTTATCAACTACTGCAATAATATTTCCTTTTTTAGAACGCATAAAATTAAACATTGCGCTTTTCAAAACATCATTCGAAGGAACGGTTTGATACAAATTAGCTATTGGATTTCCAGCATCTTTTGACAATGGGGAAATTACAGGCACATTATTCGCAGCCAACAAACGAGCCGTTGTTTCGGCATTATTTTGATAAAACGGACCAACAATTGCATCGGCATTTTGCAAATTATTAGCTTTAACAACCGCTGCTATATCCGAACCGTATTTTGTTTCTTCCGAATCGACAATCTGAACATCGATAGGCAATCCTAAAGTTTTAGCAGAATCTATAGCTATCAAAGCTCCTGCATAAAAATCTAATGTCATGTTCAAAAACTTATCTTTTTTCAATCGTGACACTACTGAATTCAAGGTATCTCCTTGCACTTTGGTAACATTAAACGGCAGCAGCAAGGCTATTTTTTTACGTCCGTTAAAATTAGCTTTTGGAGTTAAATCAGCATAGACTTTATTCTCCTGTACATTTGAAAACCCAGCAGTGGCAGGTACTTTTAAAAGCATTCCTGTTTCAACACCATTTTTAAGTTCTGGATTTAAAACCAATAATTCCTCCTGACTCAAATCGAACATTTTTGACAAACTGTACAAAGTTTCTTTAGGTTTCACTTCATACGTCGCATATTTTTTAACCGGAGCAACAGCAACTTCCTTCTTAATAGTTTCTTTTTGAGGCAAAACAGGATTTTTAGTCGGATTTCCTTTTATTAACAAATGAGAACCAACAGTCAAATTAGGCACAATTTCAGGATTTTTCTTTTCTAATTCAGCAATAGTAATCCCGTATTTCTTAGCAATTGAATATTTGGTTTCTTTAGCAAGTACGTCATGATATAAAGTTTTCTCCTGAACCACCGTTGCCATAGTTTTAACTCCGTTTTTAGAAGGAATCACCAAAACCTGATTAATTTGCAATCCGTCTTTTTCCAGAAAAGGATTTGCTTTTTTCAAATCAGCATCCGAAACATTGTATTTTTTCTCTATTCCAAACAAGGTTTCTTTAGGCAATACCGTATGCGTTTTTTCCGTCTGAACAGTTGCTTTCACTGCTGTTTTAACAGGAATCAAAAGCACAGTTTTGGAATTTAATTTACCCATAGCATCCGGGTTTAACTTATAAATATCATAAGGAGTTACCTGATATTTTTTAGCAATATCATTTATAGTTTCTCCTTGCTGAACTTTATAAGTAATTGTTCCCTGTGAAAGAACAACATTAAAAAACATCAAAACAGGAATCAAAATCGCAAAAGAATACTTCATTCTATTATTTTATTTAAAAATTATTATGCTAAAGATAAAACGGCATCAAATTTTTATTCCAAAAATCTGATACCGTTTTTATAATAACTAAGAAACACTAATCAGGGTTTCTATTATTCCCACTCAATTGTTGCTGGTGGTTTTGAACTAATATCATAAACAACTCTGTTCACTCCTTTTACCTTATTGATAATATCGTTAGATACTTTCATCAAGAAATCATACGGTAAGTGAACCCAGTCAGCAGTCATACCGTCGGTAGATTCTACAGCACGAAGCGCCACTACTTTTTCGTAAGTACGCTCGTCACCCATAACTCCAACACTATTTACAGGAAGCAAAATAGCTCCTGCCTGCCAAACTTTATCATACAATCCCCAAGATTTTAATCCATCAATAAAAACTTTATCCACGTCTTGTAAGATTTGCACTTTTTCTAATGTAATATCTCCTAAAATTCTGATTGACAATCCTGGCCCTGGGAAAGGATGTCTTCCTAATAATTCAGGATCAATTCCTAAAGATGCCCCCACCCTACGTACTTCATCTTTAAAAAGCATACGCAAAGGTTCAACAATCTTCAATTTCATATAATCCGGTAAACCTCCCACATTGTGGTGTGATTTAATTGTTGCCGATGGTCCTTTTACAGAAACCGATTCGATAACATCAGGATATATAGTTCCCTGAGCTAACCAGGTAACATCTTCAATTTTATGTGACTCATCATCAAAAACTTCGATAAAAGCATTTCCGATGGCTTTTCTTTTCAATTCAGGATCAGTAACTCCAGCCAGGGCATCATAAAAACGCTGAGAAGCATCCACTCCTTTTACGTTCAAGCCCATTCCCTCGTATTGATCTAATACACTTTGGAATTCATTCTTACGAAGCAATCCGTTATTAACAAAAATACAATACAGGTTTTTCCCGATTGCTTTATTCAATAAAACTGCTGCTACAGTTGAATCTACTCCTCCTGAAAGTCCAAGAACTACTTTATCGTTTCCGATTTTTTCTTTCATTTCAGCTACTATTTCCTCAACAAACGCATTTGGCGTAAAATTTTGAGGAACATGAGCAATTTTCACTAAAAAGTTCTCCAACATTTGTTTTCCATCAGTAGAATGATACACTTCCGGATGGTATTGAATTGCATAAGTAGTTTCACCTTCAATTTTGTAAGCTGCAAACTCCACATCATGTGTACTGGCTAACTTTACACCATTAGTAGGTAATGCTTTCACACTATCACTATGGCTCATCCAAACCTGGCTGTTCTCAGAAACTCCTTCAAAGAAAACTTCGTCTTCTTTAATATATGATAAATTGGCTCTTCCGTATTCTCTGGTGTTTGACGCCGCCACTTCACCACCGCTAAAATGCGCTAAATATTGTGAACCATAACAAACCGCCAACAATGGAAGTTTCCCTCTAATTTGAGATAAATCAGGATGTGGTGCATCTTCTCCACGAACAGAGAATGGACTTCCTCCTAAGATAACGGCTTTATAACTTGATAAATCCGATGGAATATTATTGTATGGAAAAATTTCGCAGAATATATTTAATTCGCGAACTCTACGCGCAATCAGCTGAGTGTATTGCGACCCGAAATCTAAAATAAGTACGTTGTGTTGCATGGGCGCAAAATTACTTTTAAAATTTGGAATGATAAAATGGATTTTTGAAATTTTTTATTTTTTTTCCGTTCCATTTTCACATCTTCATTTTCAAAAAATAACATTATCAACGTATTGGATTTTTATTCTTTTACAATAACAAATTTCCCTTTAACGCCTTTATCCCAATTGTCCCATAACTCCGAACGAACCAAAACTCCTTTATCGTCAAAAATTTTAAACTCACAAGTATTCCCTCCTGATGTCCCCTTACTATAAGCTTCCATCTCGAAAGTATTAATCCCATCATTTAAATTAAAAGTAAACTGACCATAACTTCCATACAACTGCATTATTCCGCCTATCATTTGATTATTGATTGTTGCTTTAATCAAATCACCATCAACATAAATATAATCACGATAGTAAACGGTAAAATATTTGGATTTGGTTCTAATCTCACCAAAGTTTTTATCAATCTTAACCAAAAGTCGGTCATCTTCTTTCAATCCTTCTCTAACTAAAGTCTTATCCAAATCCTTAGTCATCTTTTCCATAATTCTATCTCCGGGATTCACAAAATCATTAGTTTGCTCCATGGAAATGGGTTTTTCTTCCCCAATTTGGTATTTAGAACTGGAAGGCAAAACTACATCCGGCTTTTTAAAAAGATTAGGTGCTTTGATATCTGGAGCATCTGTTTTTAAAGGAGTTACTTTTTTAGGAGCCACAGCAGTCTTTTTTAATGGTGCAATTGCTTTAATTTTAGTACTAAACTCAGCCTGAGCAAAGCTATTTATTGCAAAACACATCATAAAAAACAACAAAACCTGCTTCATAATTACTTTGTTTTATTAATAATCTCCTAGGTATCAACAAATATACCAAGCTTTGTATTTACAAAACAAAATCAACCCTGAACATTAAAGAAATTTTAACCAAAAGAGCTCCTAAAAATCTAATCTTTTTCTAAAATAATAGTCGCTTTAAATCCTTCGGCAATATTCCATTGATTATTAGAAATTACGTTTCCGGCATCATCATAAATTTTAAATTCGGCTGTATTTGGAGCAGCATAACCATTGTTTAATGCCTCAATATCAATACGATTCACTCCTTTTTGCAATGTAATATCAAATCCCTGAACCTCACCATTTAAAAGCACTTCCGGTTGAATAATTACATAATTCAAATATACCCTAACTTTATCTCCGTCAACATAAGCTGCATCGCGATATCTCACTTTCGCCGTTCCCGCAGTAGTTTTAACTACTCCAAAATCCTGATCTCGTTTTGCTAACTTTTCAGGATCAGTCTCTTCGGCTTTGGGCACTACATATTTATTTTCCCCAATATCACTTATTACATAATTTTTAATTTTGTTAAAATCAGCCTTAGATACTTTTACGTCTTTCTCTTTAACTTCCTTTTCTTTTTTAACCTCTTTCTTTTTAATTGGCACAGCTTTAAACGTTTTAAACTCTTCCTGAGAATAAGCTGTTGATAATGCCCCAAGCATCAAACCCAAAATCAAAACCCGACCTTTAAAACTAAAATATTGACTCATCATTACTATACTATTTAATTAAAAATTCTATTCGAAAAAACTATTCTTATTTAGCCTATTCCAAATAGATAACAAGAAAGTTTTTAATTTATTATATACAAAGCTAATCAAAAACAGCCTAATACTATTTGTCTTTATCAAAATGAGTGTTTTTTATTTTAGTATTTTTTATAAATTGCACCAAATATTTGAAACTTTAACCGGAGGCGTATTCCTCTATAAACTAATTAAATACATCAAAATGAAAAGAGAAAACATCTTAACAGGATCGCCATGGGAAGACAAAATGGGATATTGTCGTGCAGTTCGCATTGGAAACATCATCGAAGTTTCAGGAACTGTTGCAATTGTTGATGGCGACAAAGTAAAAGCTGATGACGCTCACGCACAAACTTTAAATATTTTAGAAAGAGTTGAAAAAGTATTGGAAGACTTAAACGCAGGTATGAAAGATGTTATTCGTACTCGTATTTTTACTACTGATGTAAGTACTTTTGAAGCAGTTGCTACAGCTCACGCTACATTTTTCAAAGACATCAAACCTACAACAGGTTTTTACGGAATCAACCAATTAGTAGCTCCTGAATACTTAGTTGAAATTGAATTGACTGCTGTATTAGCTGAATAATTAAATTTCCAAAAATTCTCTTCGAGCGCAATAAAAGCAATTAGAAACTTAAAAATGCTTTTGTTGCGCTCGAATTCTATACTACAACAAAGGACAATGAACTTAAAAAAGACAATATCACTTTCGCTCAAATGGATTTTAATCTGTGCATTGATAGGTTTTTTTTCAGGTTCGGCTTCAGCATTTTTTTTAATCGCTTTAGAATGGGTATCACAGCTTAGAATACAAAATAGCTGGTTTATTTGGTTATTACCCATCGGCGGATTATTAATTGGTCTTCTTTATCATTACCATGGCAAAGAAGTGGTAAAAGGAAACAATCTTTTATTAGAAGAATACGAAACTCCTAAAAAAGTCATTCCGCTAAAAATGGCTCCTTTTGTACTCATAGGAACCCTTATTACTCATCTTTTTGGAGGCTCGGCAGGTCGCGAAGGAACAGCAGTACAAATGGGAGGTGCTATTGCCGACCAGTTCAGCCGAATATTCCACCTTGACAAAACCGACAGAAAAACACTTATTATTTTAGGAATCAGCGCCGGATTTGCTTCTGTTTTTGGAACACCACTTGCAGGCGCCATTTTTGCCTTAGAAGTGGTTTATTTCTCTAAGACCAGCGTAAAAAGTAGTATCCTTTCTTTTGTTGTTGCTTATTTTGCTTACTATACTGTAGAATTTTGGCCTGTTCATCACACACATTACAGCATTCCGATTATTCCCGAAATGAATATCGAAAATTTACTTTGGATAATTCCTGTTAGCATTTTGTTTGGATTAGCAGCGATGCTTTTTTCAAGAAGTACTCATTTTTGGGGTTCCTTATTTTCAAAAAATATTTCCTACCCACCATTGCGACCTTTCATAGGCGGAATCATTTTAGCCTTAACTTTTTATTATTTTAATGTTGCAAAATTCATGGGATTAGGAGTTCCTTCAATTGTTGAAGCTTTCGCAAAACCGAATGAATCCTATGATTTTCTTCTCAAAATTCTATTCACCGGATTCACATTAGGCGCCGGTTTTAAAGGCGGCGAAGTAACTCCGTTATTTTTTGTAGGCGCGACTTTAGGAAGTGCTTTATCGGTTTTTATTCCATTACCAATAGCCCTTTTAGCCGGAATGGGATTTGTTGCAGTATTTTCGGGTGCCACTCACACCCCTATTGCCTGTACTGCTATGGGAATTGAACTTTTTGGTATCGAAAGTGCTGTTTTCATTGCTCTTTCCTGCTTCATCGCCTATCTCGCTTCGGGTTCTGTAGGTATTTATCATGCACAAACCGTAAAAGGAGTAAAATACCATTTGTATGAAAAATTCAAAAGAAACAAACTCGAAGATTTTTAAATTGTAAAAAGAAGTTAATTCTGAAATGATTTCATAGTTTACACTAAAAAAATGTAAATTCGCAAACTATGAAAATACAAGACATACAAGCAATACAATCCTTACTGGCAACACCTAAAAAAGTTGCTATTATTCCGCATAGAAATCCCGATGGTGACGCCATGGGCTCTACCTTAGGACTATACCATTTTTTAAGAAAAAACAATCACGAAGCTACGGTAATATCACCAAACGAATTTCCTGATTTTTTAGCCTGGCTTCCGGGTTCTGAAATGGTTCGCGTTTTTGAAACAGACAAAGAAAATTGTACTCAAATATTACAAGAAGCCGATATTGTTTTCACACTTGATTTTAATGCCTTTCATCGTGTAGGCGAAATGGAAAAAGTACTCGAAGTACTCGACACCACTTACATTATGATCGACCATCATCAAAAACCGGATGATTACGCAACTTATATTTATTCAGACACTTCTTTTGGTTCTACCTGCGAAATGATATATAACTTCATTTCTTTTTTAGGCCAAAAAGACCTAATTGACAAAACCATCGGAACCTGTATTTACACTGGTATTTTAACCGATTCAGGTTCATTTAAATTCCCAAACACCACAGGAGACACCCATAGAATTGTTGCCGAATTAATTGATTTAGGAGTAGAAAACACTAAAATCCCTAACCTGCTTTTCGATAATAGTTCTTATAGCCGTTTGCAATTATTAGGCAGGGCTTTGCAAAATTTAAAAGTATTACCTGAACACAAAACCTCTTATATCACACTAAGTCAGGACGAATTAAACAGTTTTAACTATGTAAAAGGTGATACAGAAGGAATTGTAAACTATGGCTTAAGCATCAAAGGAATTCAGTTTACGGCTATTTTTATCGAAAATAAAGACGAAAAAATCATTAAAATTTCTTTCCGTTCACAAGGTGGTTTTGATGTAAACGAATTTGCCAGAGAACATTTTAACGGAGGCGGACACCGCAATGCTGCCGGAGGAAAATCAGAACTTTCAATGGAAGAAACCATAGAAAAATTTGAAATTTTAGTAAACAAACTAACGCTGTAAATACTATGAAAGCTATACGATTTATTATTCTAAGTTGCTTTTTATGCTTAGGTTTTACCGCCTGTAAACAACATCAGGATGCCCGACGCCCTATTTCCAGAGCGACAGGTGTTTTCATGAAAAAATCAATTGCCAGAAACAAAAAACTTATTGCTTCTGAAGAAAACCAAATCCAAGCTTTGATGAAAAAAAATCCTAAAATTAGCTACATTGCTTCTACTAAAGGTTATTGGTATTCTTATGAAATCAAAAACGACATTGACACCATAACTCCTAAAAAAGGAGATGTTGCTTTTTTTAACTATGAATTAAAAGACCTTAATGGTGCCGTTATCTATTCGGAAGTTGAGCTAAGACCTCAGGTATATCGAGTAGATAAGCAAGATATCATTGCGGGATTAAGAGACGGAATCAAATTGATGCATAAAAACGAAAAAGTTAATTTCTATTTCCCTTCACACATCGCTTATGGATATCACGGAGATAACAAAAAAATTGGCGTGAACCAACCTTTAATTTGTACGGTAACCTTAAATGATTTCAAATCTGAAGCTGTTTACAAAAAAGAATTGGAACAAAACATCACAAATAGTCTGGCTACCGACAGCATCAAAAAGGCTAAAAAAGTAGTTTTAAAAACAAAACCAACAAGTAAGGATACTCTGGAAGAATAATTCTGATAAATCCGTAAATGGCAAAAAACAACAAATAAAACTATGAAAAAAAGCATTCTGTTTGTATTACTTCTTATCAGCTGTTTTTATTCTTGTAAAGATCAAAGTGATTATTTCGCAGATGGTTTATATGCTAAAATTGAAACCAATAAAGGAATTATTTATTTAGAACTGGATTATAAAACAAAACCTATTACCGTAGCTAATTTTGTTTCGCTGGCAGAGGGGAAAAATAATTTTGTCACTGCTGATTATGTAAAAGGACGTCCTTTTTATGATGGTATGAAGTTTTACCGTGTTATCAAAGGATTTGTAATTCAAACTGGAGACCCTGAAGGAACTGGAACAGGCAATTCCGGCTATAAATTTAAAGACGAATTTGACGATCAAATTTTTGACAAAGAAGGTGTTTTGGCTATGGCCAATAATGGACCTAACTCAAACAGCAGTCAATTTTTTATCACGCGTAACCCTACTACCTGGCTAAACGGAAAACACACTATTTTTGGTCATGTGATGGGCGATGGCATGAAGGTAGTCAATGATATTAATCAGGATGATGTTGTCAAATCGATTATTATTCTTCGAAAAGGAGAAGCAGCTAAGAAATTCAATGCGGTAAAAATATTCGATGATTATTTTGTTATCGAATCTAAAAACCAAAAAATACAAAGGGATATTGAAGCGCAAAAAGAGAGAATGTATGATAAAAAATACGGTAAAACAATCGTAGATAAAATCAACTATTTTGGAGCTTTAAAAGAAAAGTCAACAAAAACCGTTTCCGGATTAAAATACAAAATCACTCAAAAAGGAAATGGCAAAAAACCTGCAACCGGAACTAATGTTAACGTTAATTATGCTGTCTTTTCAGAATATGGCGAACTTTATGACACCACTATCGAAGGTGTAGCAAAGGCTTTTGGAAAATTAGATCCACAACGCGCTGCTCAAAATGGTTACCAGCCTGTTCCCTTTCAGGTAGGAAAAAAAGATGGTATCATTCCAGGATTTACCGAAGGTCTTGAAAAAATGTCTTTTGGAGATAAAGCCGTTTTGTTCATACCTTCCTATTTAGCCTATGGCTCTGGAGGTGCAGGAAATATAATTCCGCCACATACCAACCTTATTTTCGAAATTGAATTAATCAACGCCCAATAATTTTAAATACAACTATTAGAAAAACACAAACCAATGAAATTTAGAATATTATTTTTAGCATTCTTTGCCCTGCTTACAGTTCAGGCTCAGGAAACTTCAAAAAAAGCAGTTAAAAAAGCAACACCTGTAAAAGAAGAAGGTATTTTTGCAACCATTAATACTAATAAAGGAGCTATTGTTTTACAATTGGAATTCCAAAAAACTCCTGTTACTGTTGCCAATTTCATCAGCCTTGCTCAAGGTAAAAATGATTTTGTAACTGACAGTAAATTGAAAGGAAAACCATTTTTTGATGGTTTAAAATTCCACCGCGTTATCCAGGATTTCATGATTCAGGGTGGTGATCCGCAAGGAACCGGAGCCGGAGGAACAGGTTATTCTTTTAAAGACGAATTTGTTCCTGAGTTAAAATTTGACAAAGGAGGGATTTTGGCTATGGCCAATTCAGGTCCAAAAACCAATGCAAGTCAGTTTTTTATCACTCATAAAGATACACCTTGGTTAAACGGTAAACACACTATTTTTGGACATGTAGTTCAGGGAATGGACGTAGTGAACAGTATTGTTCAGGATGATGTAATTAAAAACATTACTATTACTCAAAAAGGATCTTTGGCAAAAAAATTCAATGCCGAAAAAGTATTTGCTACTTATTACAAAAACAAACCTGAAGAAGAAAGAAAAGAAGCAGAAGCCAAAGCAGAAGCCGAAAAGATTCAAAAAGAAAAAATAGCGGCTTTAAATACTGAGAAAGTAAATTATTTCAACAGTCAAAAAGCTAGCGCAACCACTACTCCATCTGGATTAATGTATAAAATAACGCAAAAAGGAACAGGCGCTAAGCCAGCTGCAGGAACCACAGTATTTTTTCATTACTCAGGCTTTTTTGAAGACGGAAACTTATTTGACAGCAGCCGTGAAGAAGTAGCTAAAACTTATGACAAATACAACGAAATGAGAGCCATGCAAGGTGGTTACAATCCTTTTCCTTTTGAAATAGGTAAAAAAGACGGTATGATTCCCGGATTCTTAGAAGCCATAAATTTACTTTCTTTTGGAGACAAAATGATTGCTTTTATCCCGGCTAAATTAGCTTATGGCGAAAGCGGTGCCGGCGGAGTGATTCCTCCAAATGCAACTTTGATTTTCGAACTTGAAATTTTCGATAAACAAACACCTGCGAAATAAACTCAAAAACTTGAGATTCAGAATCCGATTGATGTAAGTCAATCGGATTTTTTTTGTATTCACTTTTCAATACTATGAAAATTGATTACAATTTTTTGACAATATCCTACATTAAAAAAACACAAAACTTTTCTTACCTAAACCAACTTATTTTTATATATTTGAGGAAAATTTCTGAGTATTTTGATACTTATGATTAAATTTTGATTTGCCCCAGCATTCAAAAACCTACATATTATAAATATCAAATTTATAAATCTATGTTTTATCAAATTAATGAAATAATAGACATCAACCTGCAGTTGCTATTTTTATCAAAAAACCAATCTTTGAAATTTTCAGAATTTAAAGACAAGAACGGGAAAAAACTGGGGAAAATTATTGAATTTTTCCAACTCATGGAAAGAGAAAACCTCGTCATAATAGACCATAACAAATGCATCCTAACCGAATTTGGAAAAAAAATTGCCGAAAATGGAGGATGGTTTAAACATTTAGAAAAAAAAGAAGAAAACGAAAAAATCAAAACCGAGGAGATAACGGAAACCAAAGCTTTCAAAAAATATCAAAAAAAAGTAAAGCCTTTCTTTCTTCCTAAAAAATCTTTTTATATCTTGACTCATCATTTAAAAAACATTCTCAAAAAAAAGAAAGTATGAATATTCAAGATTTTTTCTCTGAAGAATGCGAGAAACTATTCTTAATCCACAAAGCCAGTTTGATTGAAAAAACCTCATTTAATGAGAAAAAAAACGACTTAAAACCTGAAGATTATCCTAAATTCGATAAGGAGTTTAAACGTTTTCAAAGACAAATTAGCATCAATCTGACCAAACTTGTGAAGAAAAACCGAAACACAGACGTAGAGGAGATTTTAGAACCTATTGCCAATAAATACACCAAATCATTTTTAAACTTAGTCGATTTGTCAAAAATTGACATTGAAAAAAATTAGAATCCACATTAACAAAAAGCAAATATAACCAAACCAAAAGCCCTTTCACTCCACAGAATGAAAGGGCTTTCAATTATAAAAAAGAATTTAGGAATTATTTCTTCCCAAACTTCCAATCAAATTCATCTTTATCATTGATGATTGCTCCTACCTCAACTTTTACCACCTCTTCAAATTCAGTTTGGAACAACAACCAGTTATCTTCATTAAAATAGTTCTCAAAAGTATCAAATTCTTCCTGAGTGAATTTAATAATGCTTTTTTGAGCCAAATCCTTTTTAACATCTTGGATTTTTTTGCCAATTAATTTGTTTCCAAACAATTCCAAATCGACACCGGAAGCAACTACATAACCAAATTTAAAATCTTCCTCTTTATAAAAAGTCAAACGCATTTTGAACTTATTATACACAAAAATCACATTATCGTCTTCGTCTTTATAATTTCTGTCCGGTGTTCCATAAACGGCTGTAACATCTTTTTGTTTCATACCGAAAATGAGTTTATCAATTCCGTTTTTAAGGTTTATTTTCATCGTCTATAATTTTGGCGCAAAGTTCGCAAACTTTTTCACATCTCGGGCATTTTAATCGCTTATAATCTTAAGATTTTACTAAAGCCAAACGGGATAAGATAAATTTTCAGTAAATTTAATATACAATGGTTTTTTAAATAATAGTGGCAATTTAACTTTAACTATTCAAAAAAAAGCATCAATACCCAAACTAAAAATAAGTTTTCGAAAAAAATCATTCTCATGAACCTACCTTTCAAAGACAAAAAATTCCTCTTCTTACTCCTATCAGTTGCGATTGTTATCGTTTTAGAAATACTATCGCTTTTAGGAATCCATCTGCCAATGCCCTATGCTCCGTTTATTTTTTGCACTTTCATTATAGTCATTGGTCATGAAGTGATCCTTAACGGACTCAAATCACTCATAAAACTCAATTTTAGCAGTATCAATCTACTAATGACCATTGCGGTTATTGCTGCCTTATATTTAGGCGAATATCCCGAAGCAGCCGTTGTAATTGTACTTTATGTTTTAGGTGAACGCTTGGAAGACATTGGACTGGAAAATTCTAAATCGGCATTAGATGAATTAATTCAAAGTGTGCCCAAAACCGCATTTGTAAAAAAAGTAAATAAAGAAGTTCCTATTGACGAAATTGAGATAGGAACTGTTATTCAAATCAAAGCAGGCAGCATTATTCCATTGGACGGAAAAATCACTTTTGGCGATAGCATGATTGACGAATCCGCTATTACCGGAGAACCTATTGCTAAGGAAAAACAAGTTGGAGACAGCGTATTTGCGGGTACGCTCAACACTAATGGTTTTATCGAAATTACAACCACAAAAATCTCAACCGATACTACTTTTGCAAAAATTATCCAACTCACTTTTGAAGCCGGAGCTGCCAAAAGTGAAACCCAAAAATTCATCCAGCGTTTTTCAAAATTATACACGCCTATAATCATTGGATTGGCTATCTTAATTTTTACCATTCCGGTTTTCATCTTTGATTTAGACTTTAATCATTGGTTAAAACAAGCTGTTACCTTATTAGTGATTGCCTGTCCGTGTGCTTTAGTCATTTCGACTCCGGTTGCTATTTATGCCGCTATAGGTAACGCTTCCGCAAAAGGTGCTCTGGTAAAAGGTGGGAAATACATTGAAGCCTTAGCCGAAATTAAAGCTATCGCGGTAGATAAAACCAGAACCATTACTTATGGAACTCCTGTGGTTTCAGATGTTTTTCCTCTAATAGGAACCAGCCGAAAAGAATTGCTCTCTTGTGCCGCCGGAGCCGAATTGTTCTCTGAACATCCATTGGCGCAAGCCATAATTACAGCAACTAAAGCGGAAGGACTGGAACCTCACACTGCCAAAGACTTTAAAAGCATCATTGGAAAAGGAGCCACGGCAAAATGTGAAGTTTGCCAATTAGACACTGTGCTTGTGGGCAAACTGGAATTCATTAGAGAATACCATGATATATCCGAAGAAGTAGAAGCAATAGAAGCCCAATTAGCTACCGAAGGAAAAACAAGCGTAGTAGTCAGTTTTGGTAAAGGTGTTGCCGGAATTATTGGTCTTACCGATAAAATTAAACCGGATAGTGCTTCAGCCATACAACAATTGCAAGATGAAAACATCGCCGTAATTATGCTAACCGGCGACAACGAAAAATCAGCACATTATGTAGCAAGAAAAGTAGGTATTACAAAAGTATTTGGTGGCTTACTTCCCGAAGAAAAATCAGAAGAAATAAAAGCCCTTTTACAGCAATACGACAAAGTAGCCATGGTAGGCGACGGAATAAATGATGCTCCTGCACTTGCCATAAGCACAGTAGGAATTGCCATGGGAGCTGCAGGTAGTGACACCGCGATTGAAACAGCCAATATTGCTTTGATGAACGATCAGCTTTCGTTAATTCCATTTCTGATCCGTTTAAGCAAAAAAACGATGAAGCAAATAAAAGCCAATACTATTGGAGCCATTGCAACCAAATTAGTTTTTATTCTGCTTGCCATATTTGGGTACAGTAATTTAGTCTTGGCCATAGCCGCCGATGTAGGCGTGACCTTAATCGTTATTCTATTTAGCTTAAATCTAATGCGATTTGAAAAAGCCAAACCATAAAAAAAGACAAATTAAACTAATAATCAACACATTATTCACTAACTTTCCTATAGTAAAAAAGAGTGTTCTTAAAATATTCAATAAAAATCGTTTTACTATGGCTGGTTCTTTCGGAAAAAAAATATTTCTAGGATTTATCATTAATGTTGTAGTCGTGATTGCGGCTGCGTGGATTTTTTTAGCCAGAATCAATCCGGAACGGGACACCGCTATCAACAGCAAACTGGAGATGATAGAAATTGCTCTGTTTGTACTTTCTATAGTTTTGTTGATAGTGGTTTATTTTATTATCAGATCTCAATTGAAAGCCAAAGAGAATGCCCAACAACTATTAGAACAAAACAAACAACTGCTACAATCTATTATTGACAATACTTCGAATCCTATTTCCATAAAAAAATTAAATGGTGAATATTTACTAATCAATAAAAATTTTGGAGAATTATTCGGAACCACTAACGAACGGATTATTGGTAAAACCGACTATGATTTTTTACCTAAAGAAATTGCCGAAATGTATCGCAATTCCGATTTGGAAGTCGCTAAAAAGTTAATCGAACTAAAATCAGAAGAAACTATCATGCAAAAAGACGGCACGCATACTTACATTGCCGTTAAATTTCCTTTATACGATGAAACGGGACGAATTTATGCCATTGGAGGCATCTCGACTGATATTACCGAAAGGAAAGAACTGGAAAACTCCCTAAAAGCAGCCGATACTTTTTTCAATATGTCTTTTGATGTTTTTACAGTTGCCAAAAATGATCATTTTATCAAAATTAACGCTGCTTTTACCAATACGCTGGGCTATACCCAAAAAGATATGGACGAGATAAAATTCATGGATCTCACCCATCCTGATGATCGGGCAACCTCAAATGAAGTATTAGCCGAAATCCTCAAAGGGAAAACAGTGATTAGTTTTAAAAACAGGGTACGCCATAAAGACGGAACTTACCGTTGGTTGGACTGGAACAGCAATATCGATTTGAAAGAAGGAATCATTTATTCAGCAGCCCGTGACATTACCGAAACAGTGGAACTGGGAATCGAACAACAAAAAGCCGTTGACGAACTCTATGAAAATGAAGAAAAACTGCGCGTTATTGTAGAAAACATAGGCGAAGGCGTGATTGTTGCTAATGCTGATAAAAAAGTAATTCTTGCCAATTATATGGCAAATGATATTTTCGGAATCGAAGAAGACGATAAAATTTCAATTGATTTAACAACTCATTTTGAACTTTATTTCCCGGATGAAAAAACGATATTCCCTGCTCAAAATTTACCTATGGAGCGCGCCTTTAACGGAGAAATCACTGATGATGTAGATGTGGTGCTTTGGGATCCTGCTTCGCGCGAAAAACGACGGGTTCTCATTAGTGGTCGCCCTTTAATTGATCAGGAGAACAATATAGTTGCAGCTGTTATAACCATAAAAGACATTAGCAAATACAAAAAAATGGAAGAAGAACTCGAAGAAACCGAAACCAAATACCGTAAACTAATTGGTTTTAAAAACGAGAATAAAGAAGGCAAAGAAAAAGACGACGACAAAGACACTAAAAAACCATTATAGCAGCATAAAAAAAGCGTTAAGTTTTGAATCTTAACGCTTTTTTATTTTATTCTTCTTCGTACATTTCATCATATCGAGCCGGAACCTGTGGATCGTAGAGCGGACATTTGAATTCTTCCATAATCCCTACTAAAGTATCCATTGTTTTTCCGTGCGTTCCGTAACAATCTATTTGAACAGTTTGAGGGGTAGTTTTTACCTGAAAAGCACCTACTCCATCGTTGTTTTTCCAGCTGTTCTCATCTACTCTTTCCCATTTTGAAAATACCGAAGCAATGCGGTTAATAATTACTTCAACCGGAAGCTCTTCTAAACCTTCAATAGTTTCTTGTTCATCAATAGCTTCATAAACAATTTGATGATTCAAATAAACACCTTCTAAATAATTCCAAAATACTAATTCGTACATGTTTTTTTTGAGTTGCTGAGTAGCTAAGTTTCTGAGATACTTATAAACTCAGCAACTTAGTAACTCTTTAATAATTAATATTCGAAAGTACCGTATTCGCTTGAAATAGTCAATTTCTTAGCATCAGCAGCTTCAACACGCCCTACAATTTGTGCATTGACGTTGAATGATTTAGAAATAGCAATAATATCCTGAGCTACAGCTTCAGGAACATATATTTCCATACGATGCCCACAGTTGAAAACCTGATACATCTCTTTCCAATCTGTTTTTGATTGCTCCTGAATTAATTTAAATAAAGGAGGAACCGGAAATAAATTGTCTTTTATAATATGTAAATTATCTACAAAATGTAAAATTTTAGTTTGCGCTCCACCACTACAGTGAACCATTCCGTGAATTTCATTTGAAGAATATTGGTCTAAAATTTTCTTAATAATTGGTGCATAAGTACGTGTTGGCGAAAGCACTAATTGTCCTGCATCAATTGGAGAATTTTCCACCGCATCCGTCAACTGAACCTGACCTGAATAAATTAATTCCTCAGGAACAGCAGCATCGTAACTTTCCGGATATTTTGTTGCCAAATATTTCCCAAAAACATCATGACGGGCCGATGTCAAACCGTTACTTCCCATTCCGCCATTATAACTTTTTTCATAAGAAGCCTGACCGAATGATTCTAGTCCTACAATTACATCACCTGCTTTGATATTAGCATTATCAATAACTTTAGAACGTTTCATTCTTGCAGTAACTGTAGAGTCTACAATAATAGTACGAACGATATCGCCCACATCAGCAGTTTCACCACCTGTTGAATGAATGCTCACTCCAAAAGAAGCCAACTCCTGAATTAATTCTTCTGTTCCATTGATAATGGCTGAAATCACTTCGGCAGGAATTAAATTTTTATTTCTTCCAATTGTTGAAGAAAGTAAGATATTATCGGTTGCTCCTACACACAATAAATCGTCAATATTCATGATTAACGCATCCTGTGCAATACCTTTCCAAACGGAGATATCTCCTGTTTCTTTCCAGTACATATAAGCCAGCGAGGATTTCGTTCCCGCACCATCGGCATGCATAATAAGACAATAATCTTCGTCCTGGGTTAAATAATCAGGAACAATTTTACAAAATGCCTGAGGAAACAATCCTTTATCTATATTTTTGATAGCATTGTGTACATCTTCTTTGGATGCCGAAACACCACGTTGTGCATATCGTTTTGAAGTATCTGAACTCATGAATTGTAATTGTGTAAGTTGCAATCGAGCAACATTGGTTTTGCGGCAAAGATAATTATTTTTTTGGGTTTATCCCGCCCCATTCTTCTATGGGTTTTCTAAAATCTGCAATATGATTTATAATCTCATTTTATTTCACTAAATTTAATACAGAATACTATAAATCAACCCAATAACAAAGACAAATTTAAACAACAACGTGGAAACCAGTGACCACGATAAAAAACGGGGCTATTCCGAAAAGCCAAAAGAGGAAACTAAATTTTTAAAAGATGCCAAAATATGTAATTGAACGGGACATACCTGGTGCCGGCAATCTTACTGCCGAACAACTAAAAGATATTTCGCAAACTTCCTGTGGAGTATTGAGAAAAATGGGATCTGAAATCCAATGGATAAACAGTTTTGTAACAACCGATAAAATTTACTGTGTTTATATTGCTCCAAATGAAGATATGGTGCGCGAGCATGCCCAACAAGGCGGATTTCCGGCTAATTCTATAAGCAAAGTATCTACAATTATTGACCCTACTACTGCTGAATGATTTTATAAAAATCTCAAACAACAACTTAGAAAACAAAAAAATGCCTATCCAAAACGAATAGGCATTTTCTACAATAAACGATATCTTAATTATTTAGTAAACAATAACTCTCTGTATTTAGTTAAAGTCCATAATTCATTATCTACCAATAATTCTAACTTATCACAGTGATTTCTAATGATTTCAAAATAAGGTTTTACTTTATTACAATAAGCTTCAGCCGTTTTTTGGGCATTGTCCAGAGCATTTGCATTTTTTCGTTCATTACGCATCTCTTCTACTTTAGCATTAATTCCTTCGATATGAGTCGAAATTTCTTTAATCAAACCAATCTGTTCTTTTGCAATTGACTCAAATTCTTTTCCAAAGATATCCTTCAAACCTTTTACATTCTCAATCAATGTGTTTTGGTAACGAATGGCTGTTGGAATTACATGATTTTTCGAAATATCACCTAAAACCCTGCTTTCAATCTGGATTTTCTTAGTGTATTCTTCTAATTCAATTTCGTAACGCGCCTCAACTTCCACATGATTCATAATCCCTAATTCAGAAAACAAATCCAATGCACGTTTTGATGCTCTTGCTTTTAAAGCTTCAGGTGTAGTTTTAAAATTACTCAAACCTCTTTTCTTCGCTTCTTTTTCCCAGGCTTCGCTGTAACCGTCACCTTCAAAAAGAATATCTTTTGAAACTTTGATATACTCTCTTAAAACATTAAAAATCGCATCGTCTTTTTTCATCGCTTTGGAATCAATCAAAGCGTCAACTTCAACTTTAAAATCTCTTAATTGCTTAGCAACAATAGTATTCAAAGTAGTCATTGCATTCGAACAGTTTGCAGAAGAACCTACTGCTCTAAACTCAAATTTATTTCCTGTAAAAGCAAAAGGTGAAGTTCGGTTTCTATCAGTATTATCCAGAATTACTTCTGGAATTTTTCCAACCACATTTAGTTTCAAATCGGTTTTTTCTTCAGGAGATAATTTACCTGTAGTTACACTTTCTAATTCGGCTAAAACTTTAGTTAATTGTTCTCCAATAAACACCGAAATAATTGCCGGCGGCGCTTCATTAGCACCTAAACGATGATCGTTACTTGCTGTTGCAATTGAAGCACGCAACAATTCCTCATAATCATTTACCGCTTTGATGGTATTGATAAAGAAAGTCAGGAATTGCAAATTACTCATTGGCGTTTTACTTGGACTCAACAAATTAACACCGGTATCAGTTGCCAATGACCAGTTATTATGTTTACCGGAACCGTTTACTCCTTTAAAAGGTTTTTCATGCAACAGAACTTTAAAATCATGACGTTCAGCCACTTTTTGCATAATATCCATCAAAAGACAGTTATGATCCACAGCCAAATTAGTCTCTTCAAAAATTGGAGCTAACTCAAATTGATTAGGAGCTACTTCGTTATGACGCGTTTTAACCGGAATTCCAAGCAACATACATTCCTGCTCTAAATCACGCATATAAGTCAAGGCGCGAGTAGGAATAGAACCAAAATAATGATCGTCTAATTGTTGGCCTTTAGCCGAAGTATGACCTAACAAAGTTCTTCCGGTCATCATTAAATCAGGACGGGAATGAGCCAAAGCTTTATCTACTAAGAAATACTCTTGCTCCCAACCTAAAGTAGCTGTAACTTTTTTAACATTTTTATCAAAATAACGACAAACCTCTGTAGCTGCTTCATCCATTACAGCCAAAGCTCTCAATAAAGGAATTTTATTATCTAAAGCTTCTCCTGTATAAGAGATAAAAACCGTAGGGATACACAAGGTTGTACCGTAGATAAAAGCCGGCGATGTAGGATCCCAAGCCGTATAACCACGAGCTTCAAATGTGTTTCTGATTCCACCGTTTGGAAAACTAGAGGCATCAGGCTCTTGCTGAACTAATTGTGCTCCTCCAAATTTCTCTACAGGATCACCACCATCATAAGAAGTTTCAAAAAAAGCATCGTGCTTTTCAGCAGTCGTTCCTGTTAATGGCTGAAACCAGTGTGTATAATGAGTAACCCCTTTAGACAGAGCCCACTCCTTCATACCCATAGCAATATAATCTGCTAATTTCCTGTCTATTTTTGTCCCATGCTGAATTGCTCCTTGCACAGCCTTAAAAGCATCTGAAGTCAAATATTGCTTCATTGCTTTTTCATTAAACACATTCAAACCAAAAATGCTTGATTTTCTATTGGTCTCTTCAAAATGCACTGCTTTTCTATTTGAAGCCTCTCTTAGTGCTTGAAAACGTATTGTTGACATTATTAAGATAATTTTAAACTGTTAATAATCAATGTTTATAATTAAAAACACAAAGATAAAGAATCTTACCCTAAAAATCGTTCGCTACCCCATTGTCAAATTGCTTTTTATTTCGCTTCAAAATTGCTTTTTTTTAAATATACCCCCACCCAAAATATAGTAATGTGAAAAATAACACCCATTCAAACAAAAGAGACCCCAAGGTTTTCAGCACTAAAAAAAATATTATATATTTGCACCACAGTTTAAATCAAGAAAATTAATTTATATTATTATGGCAAAAATAAAGTTAGAGTACCTTTGGTTAGATGGTTACGAACCAACTCAAAATCTTAGAAGTAAAACTAAAGTTGAAGAACACGAAAACTTCAAAGGAACTTTAGAAGAAATTGGAAACTGGTCTTTTGATGGTTCATCTACAAGACAAGCTGAAGGTGGATCTTCTGATTGTTTATTAGTACCAGTTGCTATCTATCCAGATCCAACTCGTATCAACGGATGGTTAGTAATGACTGAAGTTATGAATGCTGACGGTACTCCTCACTCATCAAACGGAAGAGCTACTATCGACGATGACGGAGATTTCTGGTTTGGTTTCGAACAAGAGTATTTCATTATGGATACTAAAACTTTATTACCATTAGGTTTCCCTGTAGGAGGATACCCTGCACCACAAGGAATGTACTACTGTTCAGTAGGTGGAAAAAACACTCACGGAAGAAATTTAGTTGAAGAGCACGCTGATTTATGTATCGCTGCAGGAATCAACTTTGAAGGAATCAACCAAGAGGTTGCTTGCGGACAATGGGAATTCCAATTATTTGCTAAAGGAGCTAAAAAAGCTGGTGATGAAATCTGGGTTGCAAGATATTTATTAGATCGTTTGACTGAAAAATATGGTTACTATATTGAATACCACCCAAAACCACTAGGTGATACTGACTGGAATGGTTCAGGTATGCACGCTAACTTCTCTAACGAAGTTTTAAGAACGTGTGGTTCTCAAGAAATTTACGAAAGAATCTGTGAGGCTTTCCGTCCTGTAACTGCTGAGCACATTGCTGTTTACGGAGCTTACAATGAGCAACGTTTAACTGGTAAACACGAAACTGCTTCTATCAATGATTTCTCTTATGGAGTATCTGACAGAGGATGTTCTATCCGTATTCCTTTAATGACTGTTCAAAAAGGATGGAAAGGATGGCTAGAAGACAGAAGACCTGCTTCTAACGGTGACCCATACAAAATCGCTGCAAGAATTATCAAAACAGTTAAATCTGCATTGTAATTCATTATTTATAAAAATCAAAAGTGCTTTCAGAAATGGAAGCACTTTTTTTTATGTCATAAATCAGATTCTTATATCGAAAGTAAAACACAAAAAGTATCTTTGTAAAAACACAAAACGAATATCATGATAGTCTGGATTTGCTTTATAAGTGCTATTTTATTGTTCCTGGCTTTAGACTTAGGAATTTTCAACAAAACACCACACGAAATCAGCTCAAAAGAAGCTGGAAAATGGACTGGAATTTGGGTTTCACTATCTTTCCTGTTTTCGGCTGTAATTTATTGGCTGTACCAAAATAATTATGTAGAAAACCCTGACCAATTAAAACCCATGGTCGCTTCCATGAAATACATTACAGGTTATCTTATCGAACTTTCTCTTAGTATAGATAATATCTTTATAATCGCTATTATCTTTTCTTCTTTTAGAATCCCTAAAAAATACCAGCACCGCGTACTATTTTGGGGAATCATAGGCGCCATTATCTTTAGAGGGCTTATGATTTATTTTGGCGTTTTGATTATCAACAAATTTGCCTGGACAACTTATTTATTTGGCGTTTTTTTAATTTACACCGCCATCAAAATGCTCTTCACAAAAGAAGACCATGAATACAATCCTCACAATTCGGTTATATACAAATACCTTAGAAAGCTAACACCTATTACAACAAAAATTGAAAGCGAACATTTTTTTGTAAAAATAAAAAACATCAATACCGCTACCCCACTATTTGTAGCCTTGATCCTTATAGAAGTAATGGATGTTATTTTTGCTTTAGATAGTGTCCCTGCTATTTTAGCCATTACCTCTGATCCTTTTCTGGTATTTAGTTCTAATATTTTTGCTATCTTAGGATTGCGTTCCATGTATTTCTTTTTGGCCAATATGTTAGAAAAATTCAGTTATCTGGAATACAGCCTGATTGCTATTCTAACCTTCGTAGGTCTAAAAATGCTGCTGCATAATTTTATCAATTTGCCAGAATGGGTTTCTTTAACGTTTATTGCTGTTTCACTATTGATAGGAATTATCGTCTCACTACAAAAGAAAAAGAAGCAAGCTATTAAAAAGACCTCTTAAAATAATTTTAGTTTACAAAAAAAAAGGAAATCTCTCGATTTCCTTTTTTTATACAATTTATTAAAAAATTACAGTTTTACTTTTTGAACCTGACTTTCACTTATTTTTAATGTATTCATAACTTCTGCATAATTACTGGTATCCATAGTAGCAGCTAAATCAGAAGGAATAAGAACCACTCTAAAAGTTTGATTATTGATATATTCAGGTCTACTTAATAAATTAAAATTACCTCTAGCAGTAATGAAAAAATCTACTTTACTGAAATCAAAAAAATAATCAACTAAATCTCCGTTATTAAAATAAATGGTTCTCGGGATTAATTGCCACACAGGAGTAGTTGAATTAACTAAAGTTGTTAATCGATAAATTAAAACCGTTTCATCGTCACGTAAATTATCATTAATTTCAAACTGAAAAGTACTTCTTAAATTATACTCATTATCTGCTACTTTTCCTAAATTTACATTCTTAATTTCAAAAGCATAAGGAATAGTATCATTATCTTGATGATAATCATCCGTAGTAGTACAACTTGAAACAGCTAAAAAGCTTACAAAGGCGAAAAGTGTGATTATTTTTTTCATGGTAATAAATTTTAAATGGTTAAGGTTTAAAATCATTTATTCATGAATTGTGCCAAAAATTTATTTTAACCATAATTTTTTATAAAAAACCAACAAACTCTTGTCTTCTAAAACAAAAAACACCCGAATTAACGGGTGTTTTTAATTAAATTAATTACTCTATTTAATACGAAGACATTACACTTTTAACTGTACTTCCTTGACTAGTGGTTAATCTCACATAATACACTTGTTGTTGCTCCAATGTAGTATTGATTGTAATAGTCACTTCTTTACCTAAATAACTACCTGTATCAATCATTGAATAAACTAATACACCTTTTGAATTAAACACTTCAATTGTCACATCTGATACATAATCAAAATTGTATTTAATAGTCAATTGATCTTTAAAAGGTACAGGATAAGCATCAAAACTTGTAGTTTCAGCACTACTGATTTTAGCAGTTGTTACAGTTGCCAAATCCAATGTTGGAGCTGCTGGACATGGTTGAATATCCCAACCAACGAAGATTGCACATTCATCAAACACCTCATTAACAGCAGCGACTGCACCAGCAATATCAGATAATGATGCACCACCTTCTGTATTTTTAACTCCGTCGGAATTAGCTAAGGCTCGGTTAGCCAAATCTAACAATCCGGCTACAGTTTTATCACCATTAATAGCATTAATAACAGCCGCACTGAATGTTCTATAAGTATATTCATTAGCAGTTGGTATCCAAATTCCATTTTCATCAAGATGACCACATACTCTCGCTTTTGGAATTGAAGTACCACAACCGCCAACCGGTTTGGCTGTCGCCAAAGTACCTGCCTGCAATATCTGAGCACCTAATTTAGACGGGCTAGTTATATTAACATTCAACGACAATGCTATTGTTTGAGAAAGAAGTACGTTGTTAATTTTACCATTTTTCAAGAAACTATTAGGCAATGAAGGACAAATAGGGTAATCTCCAGCCGGAACAATCTCTGTGGCTTTACCTCCTCCTGGCATTTGAGTAATAATACAACTTGTATCAACAGTATTCATATATACAGAGCTAACACCTGCTTTACCTACTGTAATTGTTCCTCCCGCATTAGTAATAGCTTGAGTAATCAGATTAGCTGTAGAAATACCTCCAGTTGTTCCATCACAATATTTACCACCTGAATTACCATAAGCTCCCTGAGTATAAGTACATAATGGACCTCCGCAAGCCACAAGCATAAGTTCTCGTGAGCAAGTACTTTGACAACCATTAGCATTTGTTATTGTAACATAATAAACTCCCGCAACACTAACACTAATTGACGAAGTATTAGCGCTAAAGTTATTTGGACCTGTCCATGCATAAGTTGTCATTCCTCCTGTGGCAGTAAATGTTGAACTACCACCAATACAAATCGATTGCTCTCCGGTTATATCACAAATTGGATTTGCATTTACTGTTAAGACTACATCATCTGTGGCTGTTCCACATGATGTACTTGTAGTAGTTAAACGCAAAGTAACAGTTCCAATACCGGCAACACTAACTGTAGATGTCAACGAAGTTGG